>CEUM01100946.1_pt1 | contig 22572 bp, 18 predicted proteins | sample 356421 | NCBI WGS metagenome assembly CEUM01 (sample SAMEA2622716, study PRJEB7988) | marine metagenome | biome: marine biome (ENVO:00000447); feature: surface water layer (ENVO:00002042); material: "saline water (ENVO:00002010), including plankton (ENVO:xxxxxxxx)" | depth 5 m | reverse complement strand
TGCGTGGGCATACCGGAATCGATGTTCATCTGAGAATGACCCATGTGAGCGACCAATTCCACGCCCATGAGCTGCATCTTGTCGTGCACGAGGTCGCACGCACCATAGCAAGGGTCAGCGGCCAGGACCACTTGGGCGCTGGTTTCGGTTTCGATGGTGTCCATCATTTCGAGGGCCTGCATTTTGAGGCCTTCAGGCACCTGAAGGGCAATCAGACGGTTGTCGTTGGCGCGAATGCGCTCCATCAACTCATCCAGTTCGAAGTCGTGGCGGTCAAGGTCCATGTTTCCCCTCACCTCAACGGCGTCGCCTCTCCCTCATGAAGCCACCCATTGGACGGATGCGTCTCGTAGGCTTGGTATGTTCATTCTTCGTCGAGAAGCACCACTTTGTCGCCGTCCATCTCGAGGCGAACCAAGGATTGGATGCGAATGTCGGGGTAGAGGCCTTGCAGGCGACGCAATCCGCTTCCTTTCTCCACCACAGCGATGATTTCGGTAACCTCGGCCCCCGCTCGTCGGACGCCTTCAATCACCGCCTCGAGGGTGCCGCCGGTTGAGAGCACGTCATCGAGAATGGCCACTCGTTCGCCCTGCTGCAGATCGTTAAGGTACATGGCGCCCTTGGAATAGCCCGTTGACTGATCGATTTCCACTTCACCATCAAGTCCGTAGGAACGCTTTCGAGCGATCACAAGCGGAATGCCCGTGGCCATGGACAGCGGAGCTGTTAGGGGCAGACCCATGGCTTCAATGCCGAGCAAGATGTCCACGCCGGACCAATCGACGCGGCCAACAACGAGTTCAGTGATGGCCGTCAAGACTTCAGGGTTCATTCTGGGAACACCGTCGGTGACGGGATGGATGAAGTACGGATAATCGCCTTTCCAGATGACCGGTGCTGCTTGGAGGCTGGCACGGAGTTGCTCCATGGCGTCAGGCATGGAATTCCGTGGGGGTGTGAGTTCATCATCCTTCGGGAGGAGGATGACGTGCAACAGCCGCCCGTTCAAAGTTCGGCGAGGTATTCGACGTACTCGTCGTGTTCCATGAGGTTCTCGAGGAGCTGCTTGTCGTCGGGGTTGAGTTGCAATTCGTGTGGCTCAAGGAGAATGATCCAACCGTCGTTGTAGGCGGAATCGTTAACCAGGTCTGGGTTGATCTCAACTTCGCCGTTGACGTCGGAAATCACGCCAGAGAACGGGGACGTCAACGAGACCTTCTCGTCGGCGGTCCAAAGCGAAAACAGGCTGCCGCCTTCGTCGATTTCGGTTTCTGCCTGCGGCAAGATCACACGCAGCACATCGCCGATTTCAACACGGAGAAATTCACTCACGCCAATCATGAGCTTCTGGTCTTTCTGCTGAAACCAAAGGTGGTCCATCGAGTATTTTCGGTCTTGAGCAATCACAAATTCAATGATGTCGTCATCCATCGTCGCTGCCTCATCTCGCGGCTTCCACGGGTGGTATATGAAGACTAAGGAAAAAAATGTAATTTTTCCGAATCAAACGGGTTAAGAGACTCCTCATGTTGGGAGATTTGGTGAGCGCATGAACTTCGGTGAAACCGACGAACAACAGATGATTCGAGAATTGGTGAGAGACTTCGCTGAAACGGTGCTTGCGCCCACGGTGGAACATCGAGACCAGAACCAAATCCCACCATCCGAAGAATGGCAGGCCTTCCTCGAATACGGGCTCCACGGCATCACGATTCCCGAAGCCTACGGTGGTTCGCCCATCGATGACGTGTCCGAGGCGATCATCATCGAAGAGTTGGCACGGGTCGACCCGTCCTTTGCTGTCATGTACTGTGTCCACGTTGGTCTGTGTTCCATGACCATTGCACTTCACGGTGATGAGCATCAGAAGTCAACCTTCCTCCCTCGCCTTGCAGCAGGTGAAGTAGGCGCATACTCACTTTCCGAAGCAGGTGCTGGAACCGACGCTGCTGCCATGTCCTGCAAAGCCAAACTCTCTGACGACGGCACGCATTACATTCTCAACGGCGAAAAGATGTGGGTTACCAACGGCGCACAGGCACAGATCATCGTTCTGTTCGCCAAAGACGTCGACCACCCCGACTACGGGACAAAGAAGCATGGCGGCACCACGGCGTTCATCGTTGATGCTGCTTACGAAGGATTCTCCGTCGGAAAGAAAGAGGACAAGTTGGGTATCCGCTCGTCAGACACGTGCACGCTGGTGCTCAACAACTGCAAAGTGCCGATTGAAAACGCCATCAAAGGTGTCGGCAACGGGTTCCCCATCGCCATGAACGCCCTCGACAACAGCCGCATTGGCATCGCCGCACAAGCGTTGGGCATCGCCCAGGGCGCGTATGAGTCAGCGCTGCAGTACGCTCACGAGCGAGAGGCCTTCGGGAAGCCGATCGCATACCACCAGATGATCATGGCCTACCTCGCCGACATGGCGACGCAAATCGAGGCTGCTCGTCTGCTGGTGTACAAGGCAGCCTGGACCAAGGAACAGCACTACCACGCCGATGGTCCACGGCACTCCAAGGAGGCCAGCATGGCCAAGTTGTTCGCTGGCGACACCGCCATGTGGGTGTCGGAGCGAGCCATACAGGTGCTTGGCGGCTACGGCTACACCAAGGAATTCCCCGTTGAACGCTTCTTCCGTGATGCAAAGATCACGCAAATTTACGAGGGCACTCAAGAGGTGCAGCGCATCGTGATCGCTCGTGCGTTGAAGTGATCACGCTTCTAAACAAATCAACTGCTTGAGGGCGACGTCCCAGTCGTGTGGCTTGAGGGCCACCTCGTAGGTTTGGCCGGCCGCCGGTGGGTTTTCAGTTGGCTTGAGCATCATGCGGAACGTGGTGCCCTCTTCTGTCGTGCAGTGGGCCGTGTAACCGTTTCGGTACTGGTCAACCCCGAGCAGCGTGCGAGAAATGGATTGAACGATGGCGGAGACACCGTAGGTTGCCGATTCCCCGATGGCCGCTTGGGCCTCACTGCGCAACTTCATGGATTCAAGATGAGCCACGAAGGATTCGAAGCCGTCCACGACAGGTTCCGAGGGGGCTTCATGCACCTCAACCGGTGCGTGCGCCTCCTCGACATGCTCAACCACCGGTTCCACCGGCGCTGGCAACACGGTGAACATGTGCGTATCGAGGCGAACACCAAGATGACGCAGTTCTGCGGTGTAGTTGCCCGCCTCATCCAGTTCAATAACGAATTCATCGAAATCGGGCCGGTCCATGTCGGCGTTGGGGATGAGCGATGCGTGGATTTCCTGCCTTGTGGCGTTGTCAAACACAGAGAATTCGTAGGCCACGACTTCAACATTGAACGACACCGAAACGGAAATCTGTTGACCTGTTTCGTAGGCGTCTTCGAGGATACCAATGGCACCGGTGACCTCCACCTTTTCTTCGAACAATTCGTCAGGGAACTCCATGCCACTGGCGGCCAAAAACGCCATCCAGTCCCGAACAGGAATGCCGTCGTTGACGTTGGCGTTCACGAAGGAAAAGACCAGCTCAACCACCCATTCCGGCGGGCGCTCTCCGGTCATTTTCCCGAGCAGCGTGGCGAATTCGTCGCCCGAGATGAAGCCGTCCTTGTTGGTGTCGAGTTCCTCGGTGAGTTTCACCGGCGACATGGCAGAATCGCCCAACCATTTCTTGAAATTGTTGTTGAGCAGACCCGCCATGGTGTTGTTGCGAACGATGCCTTCGACCCGTCGGTTGATAGCGGCTGCTCGCTGCATGAAGTTCTCTTTGTCGCGGAATTCCACGGTCGCCATGGGGAGCCGAGAACATCGGCGCACATGAAATTGATGCCGACCATCATGGGAACGATGGGGTTGGCCAGTCTTCGACACCACCGTGCTCGTAGGGTGTCCGGATGAGCAAGGCTTCCATGCCTTCCATGGTGGTCACATCCTCCTCGATTTGGCGTCGATGCAACCATTGCTTCAACCGCCCCAAGCGCATACCTTGGCCGATGTTCGTGTGCGCCATCAGCCAGTGCCCGTCCACCAAACAGTGTACGGGTTCGCTCCTGGGTCCCACGGCGCGCCAGCGCTTCTTCACTTCGAGGACGGCAGCGGCTTCTGGTTGAAGCCCCGTATGGAGTCGAACATCGTGGTCTGCCAAACACTCCAAGGACAGCAGGTGTGCTTCTGCCTGGGTCGTGAGGGCATGGCTGAACACGCGTAGCGCCGCCGTATCGCTCGTGGGCAGGTGGCCCAGGACTTCATGGAAGGCGGCCGTGGAACGCTGAAGTTCGTTGGAGGCCCGCAGACTTTTGAGCTGCTGAACCGCTTCTTTCGTGGGATGTTCAACCATCATCAAGGCGAGGCGCTGGTGAAGATGGAGCCGTTGAAGTCGGTCATCATCCAACACGTTGAGAAGAGCGGTGTTCATGACGATGAGGTGCTCAAAGACATGACGCAGGACACCCCCGTCCTGCATGGCTCGGAGGACATCTCCTGGCTTTGGTCCAGCGAGGATTTTCTTGACTTCCATCCACCGTCGTTCGATCGCCACCATGCTCAGGCGGGTGCCGTGGCGAGCAATGGCCTGCTCAAGCTCAGCGTCCATGCCCCACAGGGGGCCGCTGTCCCGTCGGGTAAACCGGTAGGCTCGGAGAATTCGGAGTGCATCTTCTTCGCAGCGCTGACTGGCATCGCCGACCGCTCGAACCAGGCGTTGTTGGAGGTCAACCATTCCATTGTATGGGTCATACAGTCGGCGTCGGGCGACATCAACGGCCATGCTGTTGAAGGTGAAGTCCCTTCGACTCAAATCCTCCTTCAACGAACGTCCCCAATTGACGACGTCAGGGCGCCGTCCGTCCCGGTAGAGCGATTCGGTGCGGAGGGTGGTCACTTCGTAATGCCGACCTTGTCCCTTCACCGTGATGGTGCCATAATCAATGCCCGTGGGGATGGCTTGTTCGCCGAAGAGTTCCATCATGCGGTGAGGTGTGCAGGTGGTGCACACGTCAATGTCCGGGGCTGCCTCGCCGAGCCATGCATCGCGCACACAACCGCCGACCAGCCATGCGCCTTCACCCGCTTCGGCAAGGGTTTGCAGCAGGCTGAGTAAATCATCAGGCAAGCTCGCCAACCATCGGGCGATGGGTGGTGGGCAAGGCGCACCTTCCATGTCGGCCTTGAGGCCTTCCAGAAGAGTGCCGGTCCCTCTCATGAGTTCACCCTTGGTGCTCGTGGCGTGCGGGGCATGAAAAAGCATTATGTGAATCGGCAGCGAGACAACAGCATGTCGTGGGCAGAAGACGATGTTCAACTGGTCCCCGTCGCGTGGCTCAAAGTCCATGAGGAAATCAAGCCAAAGAACCGAGATAAATTGCTCGAGATGACCAAAAAGTGGGGTGGCTACACCAAACCACTCATCGTCGACAAGCGCACCGGGGCCATTTTGGACGGTCATCATCGGCATTCCATCGCCGTGCTGCTGGGGTTGAAGCGGGTGCCTGCTGTGTGCGTGGACTACCTTGAAGACGATTCGATTCAACTCGGCGTTTGGCCAGCATGCGGGTTGGATTCACTGACGAAGCAAGAAGTGATTGCTATGTCGCTCTCCGATGAGGTGTTTCCCCCAAAGACAAGCCGTCATACGCTCCCCGATGAGACGCCGCCGATTTTTGTGCCCCTCGAAACGTTGGCGGTACTTCCTCCGCTTACGGGGCCTGACGCGTCTTGATCCAATCCCGCCAGCGCTCGTTCCCCTTTCCTTTGAGGGAAACACCGTGCTGTGGTGAGGCTGGGAGGGTCAGGCTCACCGTGCTCAAAATGCCTTCATGGACCACGTCAATGGTGAGCTCATCAGCGGTTCGACCGGCGATGAGTTTCTTGAGGTGAGAAACGGACTTGATGCGCACGCCGTCAATCGCAAGCAGTTCGTCCCCGACCTGAGTCAGTTCTCGAAGGGGCGAGCCAGCGTGGTACGTGGTGATCACGACCCGGCCGGCAGCCTCTTTGAGGCCGACACCCAACCATCCCTTCCCTTCCTTGTCGGAGGCGTGGGGCACCAATTTCAATCTGAACGCCGACAGGGCGCGCTGGAGGTTGGGATGGTTTCGATGCTTGACCAAACGGTCGAGGTAGGGGCCCATGGCTTCCCCGCCCGGGCATGTTTTGAGCGTCGTTCGGATGTCCTTGTACTCAACGCCCAGCTCTTCGGATTCAGGCGAATCAATGGCGTACAGACGAACGAGTTCTGCCATGAGGTCGCAAGCACCGAAGGTGTGGTTGTTTCGCCGTCGCAACTCAACGTCCAAGCAGAGCAGCGCCAGTTCACCTTCGAGGTAGTAGGAAATTTGGTTCTCTCTCGTGTATGGGCCGCTTCTATAGAGGTGTATCCATGCATCATGGCTCGACTCTGCAAGGGATTCTCGAAGCATGCCGTTGTTGGCGGTGTGCCGCTTCATTTTTCGCTCAAAGTCCAATCGCCAGTCCTCCTCACTCCACGCTCCCGAGCGAACACACATCATGTCGCCCAGCCAGGACGTGGCGCCTTCAAACCACCAGAGGAGATCGGTGTGGGTCTCCGACTGCAAGTCGTAGTCGAGGAAGGATTTGGGTCGAAGGCGTTTGACGTTCCACTGATGGAGGTACTCATGAGAAAACAAACTTACGAGGTCCCTGTATTCGTCAGCGTGGTCCGGAAACAAGCACGAACGTGGCATCATCGAGGTTTGGGAATTCATGTGTTCCAGTCCACCTCTGCCGGTGTCGGTCAGGTGGAGTACCGTGGTGTAATCGGGCCAATCGGGCACACCGAACAGGGCGTAATGTTCCTTTGCAATGCGTTCCATGTCGTCGATGAAGGCTTGGAGGCGGGTGCTGTCGGGCTGGTGCCCACCGCTGTCCCACCATTTCAGATGATGGGGGCGTCCGGAAATGTTCTGGGTGATGGTGGGGTTCGGGTTGACTTCGATGATGCTGTCCAGCACGAGGTCCCTGCCCTCGGTCGAGAAGTGCCACTGCTTGCTGGCATCGTCCAGGTCTTCGCTTGAATCGAGGTTGAGTTGCGTCGCCGGGGTCCACGTCAATGGTGCCGTGATGTCAACGCCGTGCATCAATTCCAAACGCTTGTTGTCAATGCCGCGTTCGGGCCAAAACCAGGTGAAGGGTGGCATCAGGTGCAAATGGGTTGTGTCGAGGTGATTGGACCGAACACTCAGTTCCTTGGCAAGCAGCGTGTAGTCGATGCGGACCGTCTTGGAACTTTTTCGGAGGCGAACCGAGATGCCGTCCACCCCCACACGCTTCCACGTCAATTCCGTGCCGGCGTCGTCGGTGGCAGAAAAATCAAACATGTGCTGAATCGGTTCTCTGAGGAAGTAGGAGCCCGGGACCCAACGAGGGAACCTCAGGACCAGTTGCAGTGAGGTGAAGGGGCCCTCAATGGTCAGTCCTGCACCGAGGTGATGTTGACGGCCGTTGGTCGCATCGGCGTGAAAGCGGATACCGGAGGATGGCAGGCTCATGCTCCAAGTTCAGTTGCGGCGGTTGATAGGTTCTCGCACGCTACCTTGAGAAGTTCATCTTTGGTGGTCTCGGCGAGTTCGTTGACCCGTTCGATAACGCTCGGTTCGTTGGCTCGACCGATGAGCCGTTCGAGGAGTTTGCACCGCTCAATGACATGGAGACGTTCATCGTTGATGAGTTCCCAACGAAGGTCGTCCTCTGATGCATCCTGTCGGATCACCCATCGTGCCACAGGTTCGAGCAAACCGCCGTCGAGAAGATGCTGAATCAACGGTTCGGAACGATCCGAGACGGTCGCACGGAGGTGGTCGCCGAGGGCCTTCATGTCCTTTGGTTTGATGTGTCTTGTGAGTTGCTTGAGCTGCGATGCCTCGTGTTCAGCCGCCCATACCAGGATGTCCACGGTGTGGTGCCCGGCTTCCAAGAACGGAACCAAATCGTCCATTTTCACGTCCACGCTTCGCTTGAGGGCGGTCTTCAAAGCCGCCACTCGCACGCCCTCGTGAGGGTCGCTCAGCCCGGCACGCAAGGTCGGTTCGGCCAGCGCTGGGTGGCCCATGCCGGTGGCACGAATCGAATCGCTGTTGTGGTGTGCAAGGCGCTCTGCAACATCGGTGTCCCCCACAAGGAGCAAAGCCCTGGCCGCTTTCCGCTGCACGACGTTGTCTTCATCGTCCAGGGCAACCAGCGCCAGCGAAACGCCTTGTTGGCCAAGAGGAGCGAGAAGGTTGGCGCCAGCCCTGCGAACGTCCAAATTGCGGTGATTGAGAAGGGTCTCAATCGCTTCACTACCAGACATCAACCCCCATGTTCGGTAGGCGTCCAGTGCTTTTGAGACGAACCAAGTGTCCTCGTCATCAAGCAGTGGCTTGAACGCTTGCAGCACGGAGGGGTCGTCATGCTCAAACAGCGTCCGAACCGCCCGGCGCCGGGTGCGAATGTCTCGGTGCTTTAACCGAGCCATGGCTTTCCCGATGTCGTTCGCCATGCTTGCGGGAGACGCCGCTCCCTCATAGCCTGTTGCGTTGTCTTCAGCGCATTTCAAGCCAGGCAAAGAACAGGATGATGGGGAGGAGGTAGAACAAGCGGCGATGCATGCGGTGCGTGGCTTCCATGTGTTCGATGACCGAAGGAGGAAGCACTTCCACGGACGAGGAGGTTCGTCGGCGCCGGTTCAGCATGACGTGTTCTTCGATGTACGCCAGCACCGTGCCACGCAGTTCGGGATCTCTGCTTCGGGCTTCACCTCGTCCGACGATGTAGCGAATGGGGTGCTGCTCAGCCAATTCAAGGGTTGAAGCCACGATGGTCAGGGGTTGAGTTGAGTTGTGCAGGTCGATGCGAACCGTTCGACCGTCGCTCCGAACATGGCTGAGCACGCGCCACTTCCCTTGACCTTCGTTGAAGGGTTGGAGCCGAGTTCGGATCTCATCGATGGGGTCCACGTTGGAGACGTTGGGTGCCCTTCGGAAGCCCAAGAACGGCCCGAAAAGAAGTGCACAGGCCACCGGCGTGATGCACATGAGTTGAACGAGCCTCACCAAGGCATCAGGGTCGGTCAACGCCGAAACAACGGCGAGCGAGAAACCAAGGAAGAGGCCGATGAAGCCACCCGCTTGGACGCCGGTGACCAGGCCAATTCGGGGGCGCTCGGTCTCGGCCATGGTGATGGATGAGGCGTGGGGCCATTGAAGGCTTGGTTGATGAAGAAACAATGAAGTGATTCTGCGGGCCTTAGGACTGCATGGAGCGCAACGGTTTGCCCGACCGGATGCGGGAAGCCAAGATTGGACGGTGGGTCTTGGGCGTTTGTGGGTTCCTCCTCGTGTCGTTTTTCCTCGCTCCCATGACCCTTGAGGAGGGCTCGGTTGGTCCGCTCCAGGGTCGCGCCAACGCCATCGACTACTACAGCGAAGACGGCTTCGGATCGCACGGCAACCAAGCCACCTCCGAGGGAGGTGCTGACGGCCAATGTTGTCCTGCGTTTGCGTGGTCAGAGGTCAACTTCTACGCCGCCATCATCTACGGTTTTGGCGATGTAAATTGCCATCAAAAATCAGAGCGTTCGTGGGAAGTAAACAACAACCAACTTCCTGTCTGCACCCGTGATGTTGGCATCTTTGCTGGCCTCTTCATCGGCGGCGTTGTGTTTTCTCGTCGCGGTTGGAATCGGTGGACGGTTCGTGATACCTGCCTCTCTCTGCTGCCTGAATCCATGCTTCACGGCGTGTATGCAAAAAATCAGCGCACGATGTTGTGGTTGGCATGCGGCATGTTGCTTTGCGTTCCGCTGATCGCTGACGGTTTCCTTCAACTCCTCACGTCGTACGAATCAACCAACTTCAAGCGAGTGTTGACCGGCGTTCCCTTCGGCTTCGGACTTGGAATCTTGTTGTGCTCGATGTTTGCCGCTCGGGCCGAGGCGTTCTTCGGTGCGGGGCAGGTGCTTTTGCCCGGCGAGGCGCGATTCACCCTTGCAAGCAACGGACGTCAGGAATCCGAGTGATTCGGCGGTTGCATCGACCACCAGACGGTCAATTCAGCGGCGTCGGTCGGCAGCGGGCAGCCTTCGTGGCCGCTGGTCAGGATTTTGAGGCGTTCATGCACGTCCCGAACGGCCTTTTGCAAACCGGTCGACAGGGATTTGCCTTCCTCCACTGCAAACACGTCATGCAGGGCTTGGGTCCACTCGGCTTCGGGGTTGGCTCGTCGCCAGGAGGCGAGTTGCGTCCTCAACGGCCACATGGCCAAGGTCAGTCGGGCGAATCCGAGTCGTTCTTCTCGAAGTTTGAAGAGTTGAGCGTCGCTGAACGGGGTGTGGTTCTGTTGTTTGTGAACCCAATGCTCGGCCAAAAGCCACTTGATCAGGCGTTGTGTGTGACGCTGCGTCACCATGCGTACTGGGCCGAGCGCAGCGTGGAGACGGGGGACTTCGCTTGAACCCACCATCAGCGAGAGCGTGCCCAAGATGGACCAGCAGGAATGGGCGAGGGGTGAAGCTGGTACGTCGTGCTCCTGTGCAGAAACCGTCGGCCAATTGTCTTCGGCCTCGTTCATCCAATACGCCGGTGATTTTCCACCCAACCAGCCCACGTGAATCGCCGTTCGTTCTTGCGGTGCTCCGGGCAATCTTCGTTGCTTCTTGACGTCATGGACCAAGGCGTTCAGCAGGGTGCGGTCAACAGCGTCCCGGTCCACGTTCAGTGGGAGCGGTTTTTTGTTGAAGAATCGACGAAGTTCCCGCCTCAGCTTTGTTTTCAGTTCGTCCAGCCCACCTTCGTTCATGATGGGGCCTACCACGCAACACTGGTTGAAGGGTGGAGGGACTTCGCCAAGTTCACCGAACAACGCATGAAAGCCTTGGCGAATGGTGGTTTGGATTTCTTGGGTTTCGAAATATTCCTGCTTTTGACTGGTCATGCGGAGCGTTCCCGATTTGATTCGTTTCATGGCCTTCTCAGGGTCGCAGTCAATCCAAAACACGAGGTCGGGGATCATGGCGGCAGCGTTCATGCCAGCGACTTTTTCGAGCCCGAGGTCGCCAACCACGCCCTGGTAGATGAGGGACGAGTGGATGTTCCGGTCGGAGATGACCACGCACCCCTTGGCCAGGTGCGGGCGGATGAAGGTGTGGGAGTGGTCAAGTCGGTCAGCGGCGAACAGACCTGCTTCCTCAAGCGGTGTCTTGTTCCCCAGTTTCACGGACTGCAGGGCCAACTTCCCCAACTCACTGTGCCGACGAGGCTCGTGGGTCATCACCACATCTGGGAACGGGAACTCGCTGAGGAGTTCGCCGAGAATACGAGCGGCCTCGCCCTTGCCGGACCCGTCGCCACCCTCGACTGAGATCAAGTACATGCTCAATCCTCACGCTGGTCTTCAAAGTCCATTTTTGCAAACAGGTTCACAATCATTCCAAACAAGATCAGCGTCGGTCCAACGATGATCAGGCCGCGACTGAACAGGGCGCCTGCCGCCAAGTATTGGCTTCGTCGGTAGTGTTTGCCACGACGAATTTCGACCGCAGATTGGATGCCAAGCAACGCCGTGCCGATGGTGAGCACGCCGATGGCGGTTGAGAGTCCGACGGCGTTATCGAGGGTCCAGCCCGAAATGGACTGCTGGTCGTTCTCTTCCCTGACGGGGGTCGCGTTCCCTGATTTCATCGTAACAGGGTCCAAGCCGACGTTGTCGGGGACGAAGGTCCGTTCCACCGTGACATAGCCTTCCTTTGAGAAGACGATGATATGGACCTCTTGTGCGACATTTTTCATGGAGAAGTAGCCGAAGCCATCGGTCAAAGTGGATTGCAATTCTGCCCGAGATTCGGCTTCAAGCAGCACCACGGAGACGTTCTCAACGCCGTTTCCGTCCACGTCCTCAAGGGCCGTACCGGAGATGTCGACAGATTCTTGTTCTGCGAAGAGGGATGTGTTGAGCAGTTCGGTGGGGTTACCTTGGAGAATAAGCGCACCACTGACCATCCCGAGGATGCTGCCAACAAGGATGAGCACAGCCGCCAAGTTTCTCCATCGGTCCGCATCGAGGTCCATGAGTTCGTACCACTCATCGTCTTCTTGCTGACGGGTTGATTCAGCGGAGGGGAGTTCTTGGGTGCTGACCACCAATTCTTCTTCGATGATGCCGCCGCTGAGCGCCGCCTCTTTCTTGGCCTTGACACGGGCACGAAGGGCTTCCATCCTTGCTTCGCGCTCGTCGGACATGCTACCCCTCCCGTTGCGCCGAGTGCGTGCGCGGATAATACCTCTTTGTTGGTTGACCGCGTGTTTCACGAGCGTTTTCCTTTGGCTTCAACCACCACGAGGAGGCCGAGAATGCTGACCAGTCCGACGAAGGCCATGACCGCGAGCCCGGTGTTCTGATTGGGGTAGCCTTCAGATTCGTCCTTTTCGGGCAGTTCCACGGAGGGTGTGTCCTCCTCACCCGTGGTGTCCGTTGCAGGGTTGATGTTGACGAAGGCATCGGTGCGTAATCCGAGTTCGACAAGGCGGCCCACCTTGGCCAGCGATTCAGCGCTAACCTTGTCGGGTGTGTCCTCCATCGTGTGCCAGTACGAACCGAACGTGTAGGGCTTGGGCACACCGAAGGAGGTGTCCATGAGGTCAATGGCAGGGATGCCAAGGTTGTGCGCATGGACGTGATCGTCCAGCACGTACACGGTGGTCTCGTACTGGAGAACATCCAAGCCGGGCTCGCCATTGCAAGAGGTGGTGCCGTTCACCAACCCCAATGAGGTGCCGAGTTCGACCACCCTCGATTTGAGTGTGGCGTTGCCGGGCGCGATGTCGTGGAGTTGCAAGTCAGCGTCTCCTACCATGTCCAGCAACACAAAGGCGTGTGTGGCGTTGATTTCGTCCCTCGTCAGGTTTTCCGCCCATGCCTCTGCGCCCAGCGTGTACTTGGGCTGCTGATCCTCAGCGTCGTTGAAGAACAGCACCACATCGTACTCCAAGTTCATGTGGGGGATGTGGCGAGCAAGCTCCAACAGCACGGCGACACCACTCGCCGCATCGTTTGCACCAGGGACCGGGAGGGATTGGTTGCTTTCATTTTCGTCTTGGTCCGCCACGTTGCGAGAATCGTAATGGGCTGAGAGCACGAGTTGGCCGTTGCTGGTTGTGTTCGAGGGCCAGCGTGCAAAGAGGTTCGTGAGTTCCATGCCGTACCGTTCGTGCGTCTGGTTGCTCACTTCGTAACCCAGCGACGCAAGGTCGGCGGTGATGGTGGACCGGAATTCGGCAGAGGCGTTTGAACCGGGGATGCGGGGCCCCAATCCGACCTGCCAGGCAATCGATGCGTTGGCGTTTGTTCCATTGAATTGCAACTCGTCGATCGTGGAACAGAGCATGGAGGGTTCAAGGTCGTCAAACGAGGCATGCGAAACCGGAGCGGCTGAGGCCAGAACCATGCTTGCCAGAACAGCCAACACAAGGCCACGCGGTGCGGTTGAAGCACGCACGGCTGCATGATGCATGATGACGCCTCGACCACGGACTCTTAAATACCTCCTTTCTACTCGCAAAATAGGGAATCCGTAACACGATTCTCGTTGGTGTTTGACATGTCGGAACGGCGCTCCAGTCCAGCCTTTGCCTTCGTCCTCCTGATGCTCGTGTCCAGCACGGCGCCCTTGCTGATGAGCGTGGCTGCAGAAGGAAGTGAGGAAACGACCTCAACCAACGTCTACAATGCGGGTGGGGTGATCATCGGAGATTTGGATGAATTCGACCCCAGTGAAGGAAGTGAGTATTTATTCATTCACGAGGAAGAGCCCGTAGTCTCCGCCACACAGTTCATGCGACAGGCATGGATCGACGAAGGCCGACCCGGCGTTGACGACATGGTGATTGAGCCCTCGATGGGACGCTCCTCCGGTCGTGCATGCACTCCTCATGTCGTCGGCGACACGCTCACGGTCCCCATCTCCGGTGGCTCCATTTCGGCCTACGTTGCAAAAACAACCACGACGGTGGCCTTCATCGTCCAAAGCGGACGTACGCTCTCCTCCACTGTCCTCAACAACCTAGCGAGCACGTGGGATTCCACCATTTATCCCACCATGACGACCTACTACGGCAAGGACTACCAGGATGGACGGGGCCTTGCGCCCCCCGACATTGACAACAATTGTCAGGTTCAAATCATCATTTACGACATCGACGGTGCGTACAACACGGGCGGCTACTTTGCGCCTTCCTTCTCTTCATCACGGGAGGCAGTGTTCGTGGATTATGCCGACATCACCCTTTCCTGGGGACGTTCCATCCTCGCGCATGAACTCGAGCATTTGCTGCACAACGCCCTCGACCCCTACGAGAACCTCTGGATTGACGAAGGCAACGCCGACGTGGCGATTTACCTCTGCTTCGGTGCAGATTCAACCTTGACCGGCCATGTGAACGCATGGACGGGTGCGCCCGAACAATCGGTGCGATGGTGGAATCAGCGCATTGCGGATTATGGTGCAGGCTACATGTTCACCATGTACCTCGCCGAACACCTCGGCGGCGGACCCGCCGTTCGCCAACTCGTCCAAGACTCTGCAACGGGCGGCAGGGGTGTTGAGAACCTGCTTCTCTCGCCACAAAGCGGGCAGGTCGGCCTTCTCGGTAGGACCATGAACGAAGCCTTTGCGAACTTCAGCATCGCAGCCACCCTCGATTCCGACCAAGGCATCTACGGCTACCCGAACCTTGACCTGAACCCTGTCTGCACCGGTGGGGCGTTCTGCAGGGCACAACCAACCGAAATCAACAGCGACTGGTCCACCCCTTGGTCCTCCACCGGCAACACCCTCGAAGGATGGGGCATTCGGTCGTTCCAATTCACACCAGGAGCCGCATCACCGGCACCGCTGACCCTTCGTTTGACGGCCGACAAGAGCCAGTTCGACGGCGTGATTGTCACGAAGGCCGTTTCGGACGGTCTGTGGAGTGTCACCGACCTGAACTTCGTGAACAACGTGGCCACCGGCTTGGTACCTGGGTTTGGCAACCTCACCGATGAAGTGTGGGTGATCACCTGGTATGCTTCCACGGTAGCGGATTGCGACTACACCTCGTGCGGCCCCTCCTATCCTGAAGGGACCGTTGACATTGAGGCTGCCCGAATCACTTCGCCTGCCACGCTCTCGCTCAACAACACGGTGCTCTCGGACCGGGACGGGGATGGCATGGAAGACACGGTGGAAATCAACTACGGCGTGCTGTCAAATGCTTTCTTTGAAGATCTGGACGTTGAAATCGCCGTCCGAGATGCGAGCGGAAACCTCGTGGACACCATCACCGACCGGATCGCTGCCGGCGGGGGCGTCACCGTCGACAGCCAGGTCTACTTCACGGCACCACTGGCCGACCAGTACGCCTTTGACATGGTCATGAAGGACATGCTTGGTGAACCGGTTGACACCCTCCAAACATCGCCTCAGATGTTGAACAACATGCGACCTGTGGCCAATGGAAGTGTCTCCCTCACCGACGTTCAAACATGGGAGAACATTCAGTTCCAGGGCGCCGGGTTTGATGCATGGGGCCTTTCCCTCTCCAACAACAGCCTGCCCTACCTCGATGCACCGACGGCCTATGCGTGGGTGTTTGGCGACAACGCCTCTTCAAACCTCAAATCACCCCTTCGATCCTACACGGAAGTCGGAAGCTACAACGCCACCCTGCGCGTGATGGATCAGGGTGGAACGTGGTCCGAGACGCAAGTCCACGCCATCAATGTGAGTGACATCACGGAACCGTTGCCGGTCATCACCGTGAACAACGTGGTGATAGAGGACAACATTTCCTTGCTAACCGGTCAGCGTATTCTCTTCTCTGCAGGTCGCTCTGTCGACAACGTTCCCATCGACCACCTGGAGTTCCAGTGGGATTGGGGCGATGGCACGCAAAGCGGCGGTGTTGGCGTCTATTCGCAACAGCATGAATGGGATGACATCGACGGGGAAAGTGAGATCTTCACCCTCACCCTCACCGTCTCTGACGGCATCAACGTCGGAACGAAGACGCTTCTCGTTCACATTAACAACAGGGTGCCTGTCCAAATTTATGCAGACACGTTGACCACCATGACCTACACCAGTCTGGTTCTTCCCGATGTGTTTGTGGACGACGACGGTGAACTCCTCACCTATGCATGGTCCTTCCCGGACGGTGTTCGCGTTGGCACGGGGACACCGACCCGAAACGACGACTTCTCCACGGTGAGCAGCAGTGCCACGAACCCCATCGTTGCTTGGGATGTTCCTGGCAACAAGACCGTCTCGCTTACGGTGACGGACGACGACGGTAGCCAAGCCACGGCCGTCCTCAACGTGGTGGTGTTGAACCAAATGCCTGTGGCCACCTTTGACGTCAGGACGCTCTCGGCGATGGGCTCACGTGAAATTGACTTCCGAGAGGAAGACGGCGAGGTCGACACAGCCTACGTGTTTGACGGGCTTGACAGCATGGACCCCGACGGTTCAGTGGGTGATTCAACAGACATTGAGGTGTGGAACTGGACCTTCTCCGACGGCACCTTCGGTGATCGTCCCCAAGTGACGCACACCTTCACCACCCCTGGTGTTCACACCGTGTCCTTGGTCGTCACTGACAAGGACGGGCAGGAGAGTTTCGCCCGTACCATGACGGTTCGAATTGCGAACCCGCTCCCCATCATTCAGGTCCGCATCTTGGACGGGTACATCGGGGACGACATCATCACCACCTCGACGCCGTTCCCCGAGGGGACCGTCCCCGACGGTTGGTCGCACACCTTCAATGAGGACGGCGCGGTTGTAACCGCACCCGAGCGCATGCTCTACTTCGATTCCTCCGGAACACGTGACGGCGACCGGCAATTCGAAGGCAAGTACGTTCCATTTGAAGTGGAATCGCCCGATTGGAACGGCTTGGTCCAATACACTTGGGATTTCGGCGATGCGACGCCACTGGTTCACGAGGCGACACCTTGGCATGCCTACACGCTCCCCGGCACGTACACGGTTTCGCTCACTGTCCGAGACGGGTTTGGAACGGGCGATGTGTCTCGCCAAACCTTCACCGTGGTGGTTGACGAGCCACCCGAAGCGAAGGATATCTACGTTCCAGAGAACATCTTTGCGGGCTCGTCCATCTCTTTTGACGCCGATGTGTTTGACGCCGAGGCTGGAAGTGAGATGGAGATTTATCGCGACTTGGATGTCGAGGACGGCTCGATCACCGAGCGAGACGAGCGCATTCTCACGCAGTTCACCGTTCGTTGGGACTTTGACATTGAAACCGACGCGGATGAAAACGGCAACCCTGCCGACGATTGGGTCACCCCTATCGCTGGCTCTCCCGTCCGCACCATCAACACCTGGGAGGCCACAGGGTTCTACACCGTGTTGGTGGAAGTTTGCGATGGCATGGGTCAGTGCGACATCTTGACCGAGGACATCGAAGTGGTCCCGGAGCCCGATGGTCCGCCCTCCCTGTCCGACTTCAGCGCTGACGAGTGGAAATCCTGGCTGGCCGATGCGGGTTCCGAGCTGGCGACCTTCATTGCGCTCATTGTGGTGGCCCTCGTTTTGGGATGGCTCGTGATGCGTGAGCCATCGGCGCTCGAGGAAGAAGCCAAGGAAGCCGCTGAGACGTACACCGATATCGAGCATGTTGAGTCGCAAGGCGGTTTGCTTGGCATGGACCATCACATGCCACCGCCCGCCCCGAAGATCCTCTCAAAGGATGAACGCCGGAACGATGAGAGTGGCTATGTTCGCCCCCTGCGCCGTCGTTGAGGGAATGTCCTAAAACCGAGCAGGACCGTCTCCCACCGGGTGAAGGCATGCGAACGACATCGGCGGTCGCCTTGATGGTCTTGATGGCCATCCTCGTTTCGCCAAGCACGAGCGTGCTGCCTTCGGCTCAAGCGGCCTCGGGATGCGAGGGTCAAGTGGCCGCACCCGAATGGAACACCAGCCTTCAGCACATGGCGTTGGTGCCCCATTGGAGCAGCCCATACGCCTTCGACCCTTACTACGGCGAACCCGTTTATGCGACGGAGGGCAGAGATCACGAGGAGTACTACGAAACCAACGTCGGCGACCTTGACCCAGCCCTTCACCCCGAGGAGCCATGGGTTTACAATCCAATTTGGCCGCTACCACGCCTTGATCCGCTCACCTCGGGGCAGTACACCGTCATGGAAATCGGAAACGACAGTTCTGGCGTGCTCCGGATGAACCTGTCCAGTTCGCATCGGACCACCTTCTGCATCTCTCTGTATGAAACAGATGGGAACACCACGAAACCGGCGACGGCCGATGTTTACCTGATGACCACAACGCAATACGATGCATACGGTGAGGTGTACCGAATGATGCACGGCGGTTGGTGGTGGGATGACCTCGACCTTGCGGGTGGCGAAGGTGACGTCCTCAGCGATATCCCGCCCGAATGGCGCAGTTTCAACCCACTTGGCTGGCAATCGTATCGCGATGTCCATCAATACGAACAGCGGGAAGAACTCACGTTCTCCGTCGCTATGGACGGTCCAGAGGTCTACTCCTCGCTGTTCGGTGGTTCGGAATGGCAGGATTTCTACCTCGTTATCGATGCTTGGGACAACACCAACGACGATGATGCAGCCGCTTTGAACAGCGTCTTGGTTGCCGACGTCACCGTGCTTCCTACGGAACGTTCGGTGCTTCTTCCCCCCTGGACGGTGCCACTCACACTGTTTGTTTTGCTGGCGGCCGTGGTCGTGGTTCCTGTGGTTCTCAACAGCCGGTACATGCAGGCTGGTCTTGACCAACAATCAACCAAGGAGGCGCCTGTCCCGGTGATGGAACAGTCCGCTGCTCAACTCGAATAGGACTCAGTATTCCATCAGGGTCCAGGCGTTCTTGAGGTCTCGAATGTTGACGAGGCCCTTGTTGGAGAGTTTGAACTCCGATCGTAGGGTGGCGTAGACAAGCGATTGGCCGAGAACGGGAGCGTGAAGCCGAGCCCAATCGCCACCGTTGCCCAGTGCCATCATGGAAAAGGCGTGCTTTGAGCTCTTGAGTTCGTAGCTGGCCTCAACGATCTGGAGTGCATCCTGGTGGTCGTTGACGGTTCCACAGAACTTGAACACCTCGCCCTCCTTGGCATGCTCGTTGACCATGCCCACGAGTTCTTCAGCGCTGGGAGTGGTGGTGGTGTCGTGAATCGAAGAGATCACGCTGACCCCGGCAGCGTTGGCTTTGTCGAGGAGGTCGGTACGAACGCCGTCCTCAATGGACAATTCAAGGTCCACCGAGTTGACGCCCGATGCAATGGCCTTCTCAAGGATTTCATGCCGCTGACCGGCCTCGCCGGGATAGTGGCCGCCCTCTTCGGTCGGGCGAACCGTGAAGATGACCGGGAGCGGGATGCTCTCCTTGAGGTTCTGAATGCACGTGTCCACATCGATGCTTTCCATGTCTCGAACAGGCCATTCACTTTCTGGTGGCATCACGTGCTTGACTTCGCCGTCTTCGCCCTCAACAGGTTGCGCCTCGGGTCGCTTGAGGTAGAGTCGGTCAAATCGGACTTCAACAAAGTCGGCGCCAGCGAGGTTGGCTCGTGCTGCTTCGTCCGCCATCTCTTTCACGGTCGTTCCTTCCAAAGAAACGCACACTTTTGGGTCAGCCATGCAGCACCCATCTGACCCCTCTTCTTAACGGTCACGCTGGCTTCATCATCGCCTTTTTTCGCCAAAACCAACGTCACCTGTTGTTTGATGAGCATTGAGGTTTAGTGGCGATAGTAAGGGGGTATTCGGTGGCAAAAAATGGGCCGCAATCCATCGTTTTTCTGTGATCAAAAGGGGTATGTTTATACCCCGTGGCGAGCAGTATATTTTGAAGGAGGAAAGCGGCGTTCTTGCATGACCAAAATCGCCCGCAGCCTGCCGATTTTAACACGTTCTGAGGTGGAGAAATGAGTGAAAATTACGACGCAGGAAGCATCCAAGTTCTCGAGGGACTTGAAGCGGTTCGAAAACGCCCCGGAATGTACCTTGGCGACCCCCACGACGGCTCCGCTCTGCACCACTGCATTTGGGAAGTGGTCGACAATTCCGTCGATGAGCACCTTGCAGGGTTCAACGACACCGTCGAAGTGGTCCTCCACCCCGACCATTCACTGTCTGTCCGAGACTACGGGCGGGGCATCCCCGTCGACCAGCACGAGGAATTCGGCGTCTCTGCTGCCGAGGTCATCATGACGAAGTTGCACGCTGGTGGAAAGTTCGACAACAGCTCCTACAAGGTAAGCGGGGGTTTGCACGGTGTCGGTGTTTCGGCGGTCAACGCAGTTTCGGAATGGATGGATGTTGTGATTCACCGGGATGGCACGGTTTACAAGCAGCGATTTGAGGCGGGCGTTCGCGTGACCGAGCTCGAAACCATCGGTACCTGCGACGATACTGGGACGACGATCACGTTCAAGCCCGACACCACGATTTTCACCAACATCGTCGAGTTCGACTTCGACCAAATTGACAGCCGATTAAAGGAGACGTCCTTCCTCAACGCTGGCTTACGCATCGTCATCACCGACGAACGGAGCGAAGAGCCGCACACGGTGGAGCATCATTACGCCGGCGGGATTTCAGAATTCGTGAAACAAATCAATGCTCGCCGAGAGACCCTCCACCCCGACCCCATCCTCATCTCGGGTGAGAAAGACATCGAAAAGGGCCCTGTGTCGGTTGAATTGGCACTCCAGTGGTCCGATGCCTTCAGCGAGAGCATCTATTGCTACACGAACATCATTCGAAACAAAGATGGCGGCACGCACATGTCGGGCCTCCGAACTGCGTTGACCAGCAGCATCAACGGTTATGCGAAGAAGAAGAAACTCCTGAAGAACGACGGTTTGTCCGGCGATGACGTACGGGAAGGCTTGGCGGCCATCGTCAGCGTGAAGCACCCCGATCCTTCGTTTTCCTCCCAAACCAAGGACAAACTGGTGAGCAGCGAGGTCTCCGGCATCGTTCAGACCGTGGTCTACGAGAAACTCAACGAGTTCTTTGAGGAGAACCCGGCGGTGGGCAAACTCATCGTTGACAAAGCGGTTCTGGCCTCCAAAGCCAGGGAGGCTGCGCGAAAAGCCCGTGATTTGACCCGTCGCAAGGGTGTCCTCGAGGGCGGCGGCCTGCCAGGTAAACTCGCAGATTGCCAGTCTCGCAAGCCTGAAGAGTGTGAAATCTACCTGGTTGAGGGTGATTCCGCCGGCGGTTCAGCCAAGACCGGACGCGACCGCCGAACGCAAGCCATCCTGCCTTTGCGTGGAAAAATCCTGAACGTGGAGCGCCAGATGCACAACGTGGCCAAGGTGTTCCAAAATCAAGAGATTCAAACCATGATTCGTGCGTTCGGCGCTGGCGTGGGCAACAACGTGGGCGATGAAGGCGCTTTTGACACCACGAAACTCCGCTACAACAAACTCATCATCATGACAGACGCTGACGTTGACGGCGCCCACATTCGAACCTTGATGCTCACCTTCCTGTGGCGCTTCATGCGACCTGCCATTGAGGGCGGCCATGTCTACATCGCTCAGCCTCCGCTGTATCAATTGAGCAAGGGGAAACTCAACCGGTATGCCTTCAGCGACGAAGAGCGAGACGCCATCATTGACGAGTTGCGCGGGGACAACCCCGCTGCCAAGATCGGCGTTCAACGCTACAAGGGTCTCGGTGAGATGAACCCGGACCAGCTCTGGGAGACGACGATGAATCCCGAAACACGGACCATGCTCAAGGTGACGGTGAAGGAAGCCGAAGAAACCGATCGCATGTTTGAGACGCTCATGGGCGAGGATGTGCCCGAGCGAAGGGCGTTTATCGAGCGACACGCTAAGGAGGTGACCAACCTTGACATCTGAGGACAACAACGACATCGTCGACGACGGAACGGCCGGTTCGGGTGAGATTATCCTGAACCATTCGCTGAACACGGAAATGAAGAATTCCTACATCAATTACGCCATGTCCGTCATCATCGGACGTGCGCTTCCGGATGCTCGGGACGGCCTCAAGCCGGTTCACCGCCGTGTCCTCTACGGCATGTTTGAGGGTGGCCACACCGCCGACAAGAAGTTCAGCAAATCTGCCCGCTCCGTCGGTGAGGTCATGGGGAAATACCACCCTCACGGCGACCAGTCCATCTACGACACGATGGTGCGCATGGCGCAGGAATTTTCACTGCGCTATCCCTTGGTGGACGGGCAGGGCAACTTTGGTTCGATCGACGGCGATCCTCCGGCTGCCATGCGGTACACGGAAAGTCGTCTTGACCGCATTGCCAAACACATGTTGGATGACATCAACAAAAACACCGTTGATTTCCAACCCAACTTTGACGACTCGGAGAATGAGCCTTCGGTGCTCCCTGCTCGACTGCCCAATCTGTTGCTCAACGGCAGCGACGGTATTGCGGTGGGTATGGCGACTCGCATCCCGCCTCACAACCTCACGGAAGTGGCGGGTGCTGTGAATTTGCACGTTGACACCATCCTCGAGACGGGGTCGAATGAGAAGCCATCCATCTCTATAGAAGAATA
>CEUM01111124.1_pt1 | contig 22591 bp, 12 predicted proteins | sample 356421 | NCBI WGS metagenome assembly CEUM01 (sample SAMEA2622716, study PRJEB7988) | marine metagenome | biome: marine biome (ENVO:00000447); feature: surface water layer (ENVO:00002042); material: "saline water (ENVO:00002010), including plankton (ENVO:xxxxxxxx)" | depth 5 m | reverse complement strand
CAGGATGTTTTGATGACATTGGCTTCAAAGACATATGAACCATCTTCGTAAAGCAAGATGCCTTCAGCATAGACCGTTCGGTTATCATCCAGACCGTTTGAGACCATGGCATCCGTAAATCTGACCGTTAACGTGGATGTTGTTCCTTCCAAAACAAACGTCATGGTGTTGTTGTCAATGGTTCCATCCATCACTTCGCCTCGAACCGCCACGTCCTGATTGAGATGTTCGGAAGGGGAACTCATCAACTCATCCACTGTTTGTGTGGGGGCTGGAGACTGAAGCAACACCGTTGCCAGTAAACCTACGGTCAGTACGGCGCCAATGGCAAGAATACGAGTACGTCTTGCCCACATGATGCGTCCACCCCATGCACCCTTAACAATCCTCTTTATTCCAATGAGGCACCTTTTGCCTCGTCTAGGGAGGTGAAGGGGGATGCTTGAAGCCGCTTGTGAAGACCGTTCACGATGGTCTTGGTCAGCGCAGGGCCTTCGAACACAAATCCACTGTAGGCTTGAATGAGGGTCGCGCCAGCGGCTATTTTTTCCCATGCGTCATCTGCCGAAGCGATGCCACCCACACCGATGATAGGCCAATCCGGACCTGTTGCTTGTCGGACCGTTTTGATCATGACCGTTGAACGCTCCTTCAATGGTTGACCACTCATTCCGCCTTGTTCAGCGAAAACCGCTGCATCGCGAGCATGAGTCGCATCAGGACGTTCAACGGTGGTGTTGGAGACCACGATACCATCAGCGCCGTTGGATTTTGCTGTTTGAGCGATGTGAACCAATTGTTCCGCAGTCATATCAGGTGCCACCTTGACCAAGATTGGTTTCTTTTCCGTCAGCGTCGTCGTTGACTGGGTGGTGTTCACTTCATGACATGCGAGCAGGATGGATTTGAGTCCCTCATCACCCTGAAGTTCACGGAGGTTGGGCGTGTTGGGCGAAGAAACGTTGATGACGAATACATCCCCGTAAGCCCACAGGCGTTCCATGGTGGTGGCGTAGTCCATTGGTGCGTCGTCAAGGGGTGTAATTTTCGATTTACCCAAGTTCACCCATAGCGGGACACTCGGACGACCATAGCGCTCGAAATGGTGTTTCAATGCTGCTTGAATCTTCTCGCTTCCGTTGTTGTTGAAACCCATTCGGTTGACAAGCGCCTGAGCCTTTGGTGCTCTGAACATTCTCGGCTTGGGATTTCCCGTTTGTTCCAGCATGGTCACGCCGCCGATTTCGACAAAGGCCAAGCCCGTGGCTTCCCATCCACGTAGTGCTTTTGCGTTCTTGTCCATGCCCGCTGCAAGACCAAAGGGATGAGCGTAGGTGTGGCCAAATAATTCAACTGGAAGTGAACGGCGAGGCTTGTAGAGGAGTTTTAACACCGTCCGAGTAACAGGATTGGAGGAAAAGAGTCGGAGTAAGGTAAGCGAACGCCCATGCGCCTTTTCTGAATCTTGGAAGCGAAGCAACGGGCGTCCAAACCAACGATAGCCCACGCCCATGGTCATTGGGTTTCACAAGCCATCCTTCAAGACTTGCCCCCTCTTCGCAGAAATCATGCGAATCACCGACCCTCGTTGGCCAGCGGTTCGTGAACTGGCTCGGACCTTTCTGAGAACCGAAGCCTTGGTCGTCGAGGGCCCACCTTGGCTGGAATCCATTGTCCATCAGTTGATTGTGCGATTGGGTGATGTTCAACCGTCCAGAACACTGTTTCCGACTTTTGAATCCACATCCGAAGATCGTATCTCTCTCCGTTCACCCACGAACGGTCAGACCGTGGGCCAATGCAGCCTAGAAGAACCGCCCATGGAGGTTGTTTGGCTCCCCATGGGAACCAAGAACGGTTGGGCCGCAATATCGGCTGTCGCATCTGACCTTCTCAACGCTGGCTATCCTGGTTGTTTGGGTTGCGGCGGACCACACACTGAAGGGGAGTGGGACGAAGCAAGCAGTCGGCAAAACATGGGGAAAGGGACGAAATGACGTCCATGAAATGTGACATTTCATGCGCATGAAGAAAGGCATCAAAGGGTCAAAGGAGGGTTCAAGTATGGTCGTCGGTGCGCTTTCATCATATGTCCATCGTCATCATTGCTGAGAAACCCAGTGTTGCCGAGGACCTTGCCAACGTCCTGGGTGTTGGTAAAAAAACCGAAACTCACTGGCACAGCGATGACATCATCATTACATGGGCAATAGGCCATCTTCTGGAACTGAAGTACATGGACGATTACGACGAAGCGTTCAAAAATTGGAGAAACACCATTGAGCGCCTCCCCTTTATCCCCGATTCTTTTCAGTACAAACCAAAAGGTGGACGAGCCAAGAAACAACTCTCCGCCATCATGAAACTCATCAAGGATAAATCCGTCACGGAAATTGTCAATGCTTGTGACGCAGCCCGAGAAGGTGAACTCATTTTCCGCACCATCGTTGAACACTCCAAAGTCAAAACACCGACATCCCGCATGTGGATGCAATCAATGACCTACGACGCCATGCTTCAAGCCTTTGAAGGCCGGGAGTCAGGAGAAAGCTACCAAGCGCTCAGCGATGCTGCATACTCCCGGTCCCGAGCCGATTGGATCATTGGCATGAACGGCTCCCGTGTTGCGACCCGCCTGCCACAAAACAGAGACCGTTCCGCAAACTCACTCGGAAGGGTGCAAACCGCCACGCTGGCGTTGGTGGTTGACCATGAACTCGAGGTCTTGTCCCATGTGCCGGTTCCCTACTGGCAACTCAACGCCACCTTCCTTGCAGGAGATGCAACGTGGACTGCTCGTTGGGAGCGAACAAATCACAAGGACGATCCAGAGCGGCCAGAATACAAAGCCCATCGCATCATGGACATGGCCGAAAAAGAAGCCATTGAAGCCGTGTTGGCCGCCAATGGAGCGTTTTCCACGCAGGAAAACGAGCGAACCAAGAAAGAACAACCACCGTTGAACTTTGACCTGACAACCCTTCAGAAAAGGGCCAACAGCTTGTGGTCGTGGTCGGCCAAACGCACATTAGGCGTTGCACAAGACCTCTATGATAAATTCAAGCTGACCACCTACCCTCGAACGGATTCAAAGCACCTGCCCGAAGACATGCATGAAACCGTTGCAAAAACACTGGACAATCTCAGTGGACAATCCGATTACAAGGAACATGTGAAGCGATTACAAAGTGATGGATTGTCCAACGCCAAGCGGAATTTCAACAACTCAAAAGTTTCAGACCACTACGCCATCGTACCAACAGGTCAATCGCCTCCTGTGAATTTTGGTGGCGACCATGCCAAGCTCTACGACCTTATCGTTCGAAATTTCCTTGCTTCATGGCACCCAATTGCTGAATGGACCGTCATCAAGCGAGTCACCACAAAATCCGGCCATCAATTCGTTAAGGAGGTTGAACAACTGGCAACTGCAGGTTGGCGAGCCGTGGTTCCAAAGAAAGACAAAGTCCCAGAAGGATGGGGACAACTGCCGAGCAACCCTTGCGATACGAGCTTGAGCGATCATGAATTCTCAGAGGAGAAAAGCAAGCCCAAAAACCGACTCAAGGAAGCAAGTCTCCTGCAGCTGATGGAGCACGCTGGCAAGCACATTGAGGACGATGAACTCGCAGAGGCCATGAAAGAAAAGGGGCTGGGTACGCCCGCCACACGTGCGGATACGATTGAAAAACTCCTGGGCAGAAACTACATTCGTCGTTCTCGAAACGGGACCATCAGTGCATCACCTCATGGCATCCGCATGATTGACGTCCTGCGAAGAATCCCTGTTGAATGGATCACATCACCTGAACTGACGGGTGATATGGAAGCCTCACTCCTTGCTGTTCAAAGGGGTGAAGAGCCCATGACCGCTTACATGGATAAAATCATTCAACAAACCCAGACCATGGTGGAACGCATCCGAGACCACGATAGGAACACCCTGTATTTGGATGAACCAAGCCTCGGTGCATGCCCTGCTTGTGGCGGGGAAGTGAAAGAGAACACATTAGCGTACCAGTGCGAACACAACAAAGGACGAGACAAAGGCTGTGCCTTTGTGTTTTGGAAGGACACCTCTGGGCGCTGGTTTGACAGGACGACGGCCACACGTTTGGTGGAAGCGGGTGAACTTGACGACCTTCACGGCTTCTTCTCACAGGCAGGTGAGGGGTACGATACATCGGTTGTCCTTGCAAAAGATGGCAAAGTGACGAGTAAAGGCGCCGCAGGTGGTGGTGCAAGCGAAGACGATGAAGTTCTGTGCCCCTGCCCGGTTTGCGACCATGGCTCCATTCGAATCACACCATCAGCCTATAATTGCGACAACCCAGATTGCAAATTCAGAGGCATGCAGAACGTGATGTGTAAGCGATCCATCACGCCCGAGGAGGCAAAGCCCATTTTCACTGAAGGAAAATCGGTGCTGTTGGAAGACTTTACCTCTCGGAGGAATCGGCCGTTCAGTGCGTTTTTGATGCTGGATAAGAATCGTGTTTCCTTTGACTTCCCGCCTCGAGCTGCTGCTGCAGATGCAAAGCGATTCCCCGTTGAGCCGGGTGTGGTCGCCGTATGCCCGAAGACCAAAGCCAACATCATTGAAACTGAGACACATTACACAGCCGAGGATTCTTCAACCAATTGCAAGATTCACATTGAACGCTGCATCTCAAAGCGGGACATCACACGGGAGGAAGCCAAGACCCTCATCGAGACCGGGTCTCTGGGCCCGTTTGACGATTTCATTTCGAAGAAAACAAACAACCCGTTCTCTGCGACACTCTATCTGAAAAAGAACCAGTCCATAGGATATAAATTTGCAAAACGTTGACCGTTAGCCATTCTCCAAAGGAAGGTTGAAACAATACCTTCCATAGGCAAATGCATGGACAAGCACGACTACGATGTCATCATCGTTGGCGCTGGTCCGGTTGGTGGGCGTGCTGCTACCCTCCTCGCAGAGGAAGGCCTGCGAGTCCTGATGCTCGAAGAGCACAAAGAAATCGGCCGGCCTTTTCAGTGTGCGGGATTGGTCACGCCTTCTGCCATGGACGCCGTTGGTGCTCACCAAACCGTACTCCAAGAGGTGGACGGTGCATTGATTCACGGCCCAAGCGGCACGTTGGTTCCCGTGGGCACTGATGGTAAATTGAGAACATATGTCGTTTGCAGAAAGCGGTTTGACCAATTCGTGGTTCAGCAAGGTATGGAGGCTGGAGCATCTCTTTGGCTTGACAGTGCACCCCTCAGCGCAACCACTGATGAGACAGGGGTTCAACTTCTTGTCCGAAAGGAAGGTGAAGAGCGAAGTCTGCGATGCAAATTGTTGATCGGTGCCGACGGCGCCCATAGTTGGACTCGCCGGATGTTCAAAATGGGGCGACCTAAGGAATTGATGATCGGTTTTCAAACCGAAGTTGTCGGGTACGAGGGCAGAGAACGATGGCTCGAAATGTACAGCGGTTCAAGCATTGCTCCCGGTTTCTTCGCTTGGGTGATACCCTCAGGATTTGGAACCCATCGCATCGGTTTGTGGTCAACCGCTGACCGACTCAACGGTCGCAGCATTGAGTCTTGCTATCAGGATTTGATGGACCATCCATTGTGGAAGGAACGATTCGAAAACACGTCAGAAATTGCCCGATACTGCGGACCCGTGCCGTCTGGCATGGTGAAAAAACCTGTGAGGGACAGAGTGATGTTATTGGGAGACGCAGCAGGTATGGCCAAGCCCACCACAGGTGGCGGCCTCGGCCCTGGCTTTCATCAAATCCAATGCATCCTCGCCCCTCTTGTGAACGCCATAGATGAGAATCTATTGGATGAAGCACGACTGAAAGCCATCACCAAGCAGCCCTGGAACGCCATGAAAAAGGAACAAGACCGAGCCCGTACCTTGCGAAATTTGTTGGTGAGCGACTGCACCGATGAAGTGCTTGACAAGCATTTCATCAATTTCGCACATCCAGACACGCTCAGCCTCATCAACGCTATTGGCGATATCGAAAAACCCGTACCGCTCGGTATGGCGCTGTTGAAACAAGTCCCAGCCTTTCGCCCCCTTGCTCTCAAAGCTGGCGTACGGTTGCTGTTGTCGTGAGGTGGTTGCATGAAACCCCTCCATGAACAACACCGTGTTCGATATCCTCCTTTTGAGGCCGCGAGGTGGGAAGCCGAAGCATTGCCCATCGCCACCCGTCGGTTTTCGTTGGGTGATTATGCCACGGTGGAAGAGGCGAAAGAGGCTCTGCGAGGGCAAAATCCATCATTTCGATTGGGCAGTGAGAATGAATGGCTCTTGGAACGAACCTTCGTCTACGACGGTCAAGAAATTAACGTTGACGCCACGGATATTGAGCCTGAAGACAATCCCTATGTACGGCTCGTCAAACGCCAGCGTAGAGGTTGGTACCTCATTCCAAATCCGATTCACAACATCCTTCGCTCATTCATCAACGGTGTTGTCATTGTTCTCCTTGTTTGCCTGTTCTACCTCTTTATTTCCCCCATCTTGTTATTCCTGAACCTCCCTGTATACGGTTTGGAAACTGTTCGGTGGGGTCTGCTGGATTATCCTGCCTTGGCCGTGTTTGTCGTCCCCCTCATTTTTGCCCCACTTCTGATAAGGATTGCAGCGAACTTAGCGGAACTACGTCGTCAAAACCTATTTTTGAAACGAAACTTGACCACACCAATCATTGAATTTTCCAGAACAAGCGTAGCGGACCATCCCCTTGAAATCATGGTCTCCTTCCCGGAGTGGGATGATTCGTGGAACCATGTGGACGCTATCTTGAGAGTGGGCGTCCTTCCACCTTCACGAGAGGTACTTCTCGAAACACTTGGGCGAGATCCGACTCGTCAGCCACCCCCAGGCTTGTCGACTGAACTTCCACACCATTGGGAGGTCGGATTGGATGACGGAACTGCGGGTGGTGAGGATGCACCCATGGAGCTCAAGGAAGTCAAAGGTGGCCTGTACCTCCGGCCCATGCGCATCATGGTCCAGGGGGAACCTCAACGCTGGGTGGAAGGAAAACCAGTCACACTTGAACCACCACAACCTGTTTGGCCGGGCTCAGTGAACACCGACCTCTTGCGTATCCACTGGGAGTGCATATTGAGAATTGACCGAACGCACGGTGGTGCACTGTTGTGGGTGCAACCCCTCAAAGTAGCCCATTCAACAAAAAAAGTAGCACTCACGACCCTGCCCCTGCATGATGGACGCTCTGAACTTGATATGAGTTAAACAACACATTGAAGGACAGTCCAGCCAAGGGCGAATCATGGATACTCGGCGATGGTCTGCTCTCATCTTGGTCGCCATCATGGCCCTCGCCGGATGCCTTGGGGCGTCCGAACCTCTTCCCGAAATTGAAGAGCCGACCACAACGACCTACAGCCTCGAACCCACTTGGATTCTGTCGCCGAGTGATGCACGATTGGGAGAGGAAGTCACGTACGTTCTCGGTATCAAACAAGAAGGAATAGGAGTATGGACGATTGATGCCACGGTTTTGCAGCCCAATTTCTCACCACTCGCTGACATTGAATGGACAGAAATAGACAGTGGATATCAACTCAAGTTCACGCCAATTGAAACAGGTGAACACATCATCTCAATCACCATTGAAAACGATGGCGAAACAGACTTGTCACCACCTCTGAAGCCGTTGGTGATGACACTCAACATGAACCCACCTGATGAACCGGCTCCAGTTCTCACCGTACCAAACCGACTTGTTCTTGAAGAGCCAAATGTGCTTTGGTTCGAAGGCAGCGTCAACCATCTCTATGTTGATTCCTGTGTGGTCACCTACAGTATTACTGACGGCAATGATGGAACCATGGCCTTGAACGAAAACGGCGCATGGAAATTCATGATGGATTTCACTGAAGCCACAGCATCACACACCATCACAACCACCGCAAATTGTGGTCGTTTCAGTACGTCAAGTGACACGGCAACGACCCAAGTGCTCATTGAGGGCGCTGGAGATGATGAGGATAAGGATGGCATCCAAAATGTGTACGACCGTTGTCCTTCAGGTATTGGTGAGAGCGACGGATGGAGGTCAACAACAACAACCGACGGCGACCAAGATGGATGCAGAGACGACGACGAAGATGACGATGATGACAACGACGGCATCCTCGATCAACACGACCTTTGTGCTGAATCCTACGGCTGGGTCAGCACACCATCTGCCGACTATGATTACGATGGATGCCATGACACAGATGAAGACGAAGACGATGACAACGATGGCGTCAACGATGTGGATGATTCGTGCCCTGTTGGACGCAAGGGATGGTATTCAAACAGTTACAGCGATTGGGATAAAGACGGATGTTCGGACCTTGACGAAGACGACAACGACGACAATGACGACTTTGCCGACGAAGATGACGCATGCGAGAAAGGCTACCGGAATTGGATTTCAAACAGCACAACGGATTGGGATCACGATGGATGCCAAGACGTGCGAGAGGATGAAGACGATGATAACGACGGCGTCGACGACGTCAACATCACCGGCGATCAACTTGACCGGTGCCCGCAAACACCGCTCAATTCCACCGATGTGGATGCGTTTGGATGCGCTGCGATACAACGGGACTCCGATAACGATGGTGTAAACGACCTGCTTGACCAGTGCGAAGGTACACCTCAAGGCTTGCAGGTCAACGGTGTGGGTTGTGCTGATATCGACGGCGATGGTGTGTTTGCCAACGTCGATGCTTGTGCGGATTCTCCAGACCGATGGAGCGTTGATGCGAACGGTTGTGCCGTGGTGCAATTACCCGTTGGCTGGACGTCTGCTTCAAGCCTCAACGGTCCCATGCAGGTCGTGCCTCAATTCAGCTTTCCCACCTTGAACGGGACCTTCAATTTCCAGAACCGATGGACGGGGCACGACGTCTACTTTTTCATGTTCAAATACACCGATTCAAGCGGAAACAGCAACGCTGGAACTTGGGGGCAAAACCCCGGAAAATTCATCCGAAATCTTCCTGCAAATACGCACCTTTTCTACGGTTCATTTGACAACTCCTACCACAACGATATCATCCAACAGCGAAACGCTGTCCTCGCTGGATTATCGACCAGCGAAGAGGCCCATTGGGATAGCCGCATCCACTACATTGACGTTGATGCAAGCAACCTCGGCGGTGGAATGGGGAACATGATTTCCTCGTTCAACAATCCACTCTACATGGGCATTGACCGCTTCCAACTCGCTCGCGAGACCGGTTCACTCTATGCCTGGACGAGCCAATCCAATGACCCCTTCCACCTCTCACATGAACCCAACCAGTGGGTTGCAGAATTTCCTACCAAGATTCGTGAACAAGACCCTGCCGTTCATGCGGTTCAAATCATGGATTTCCAACGCCATAGCGGTGGCTGGGGTTCGGGCTATTCTTCGTTCGCCAACGCCACCTTTGACCTTCCAAACGACCTCACCAGTTACGACACACTCGAAGTCTATCACGAACACGCATGCTTTGAGCGAACCAACCGCTACCAGAAATCAGATGGAAGTTATGGTGGGTGTCATGAATGGGACTACCTCGCCTACATGTTCATTTGCGATCGAGACAATGACACAGTCTGCAATACAGAATCTGTTCGCTGGATCACCACCTACGGACGTGAGGGCATGTGGTTGACGGATATCTCTCCGTACTTGTTCATGTTGAACGACGGTGAAGACCGTCGATTCAAGTACGCTGGTGCCAACAGGGGCGATCTAACGGTCACGTTCCTGTTCAGCAATTGGGGCAGCGGAACTCGGGCTGTTAACGCCACCTACGCCTTTAGCGGCGGACAATTTGATGGCACATACAACAACGAATCTCGGTACAATCGTCAGTTGAATTTCACCGTGCCATCTTACGCCACGAGTGTTGAAATTGTGGCCACCATCACCGGACACGGTTTCAACCAAGATACTGCGAATTGTGCGGAATTTTGCGACCATCAACACTACTACACGATGGGCCAACACCAAACCTATGAGTGGCACCCCATCGTCTACAACAGCGAAGGTTGCGAAAATGAGGTTCGCAACGGCGTTGTTGCTAACCAATTTGGTTCCTGGCCATTTGGAAGAGCGGGTTGGTGTGCTGGGCAGGATGTGAAACAGTGGACATACGACATCACCGATTGGGTCGATAACAGCACAAACAACACCAACCACCTTGTTTACCGTGGATATTACAACGGTGCAGAATATGTTCCATCCGATGGCATCGGCAACGGTGGCCGAAATATTCGGGCCGTGGTTTGGGTTGTGTTCTACGGCCCTACGACATGAGCGAAGGCGGTGGAGCAGCCAATTCTGAGCTCGCCTTTGCGACGACTTGCGTGTCCAAATGGACATAATCGCTGTCACGGCGTTGAGGCGTGAATCCAGCCCGAAGAATAGAGGATTGAAGTTCATGTTCAGTGGCATCCAGTTTGCTTGTCCCCGAAGCAGAAACGACGTTTTCTTCCATCATGGTTGAACCTGCATCATCAGCACCTGCAAGCAAGGCCATTTGCGCAACGTGTATGCCCATTGTTGGCCAAGATGCTTGGATATGCTCTACATTGTCGAGAAATAACCTTGAAATTGCGACATGACGAAGATATTCTGATGAACCAGCACCCAAAACATGTTTGTTTTGACCGCGGTTTCGACGGCCAAAGGAATTCACTTCTAATTGAACTGGCCAGGCAATAAACGATGTGAAACCATGTCCATGTTGGCTCAATGAACGGTCTTGCAATTCACGGATACGGAGCATGTGCTCCACGCGTTCCCGGGACCCCTCACCAAACCCGATGACATTCGTAGCGCTGGTGGTCAAACCCAAGGATTGGGCCTCACTCATCACCCGCAACCAGTTCGCGGGTGCTCCTTTTTTGGGCGAGACGTCTTTACGAACCTCTTCAACCAACATTTCTGCACCGCCTCCGGGAAGCCCGTGCATACCGGCTTCTTTGAGGTGAACGAGAACCTCATGGGTGCTCATTCCACACACCTCGGCGAGCCCCTCAATTTCAATTGGACTGAAGCAATCCAAGTCAATGGTTGGATGCTCTCTTCGGAGGTGTTTGAGCAAATCTGTGTACCATGCGAAGGGCAGAGCCGGATTCACGCCACCCTGCATGAGGATACGTGATCCACCGATGGTTTCGAGTTCGCGCACACGCGCTGAGATTTCCTCGTAGGTTTGCGTGTATGTTTCGTCATGACCTGGCGGCCTGTAGAATGAACAAAACTGGCAGTTGATGGTGCAGACATTGGTGTAGTTGATGTTCCGGTCAACAAGGTAGGTGACTTTGCCATCAGGGTGCATGACCGCTCGTCGTTGATGGGCAGCCTGCATCAAATCGTGAAGAGGCGCATCGTCGTAGAGGATGGTCGCTTCTTCAGAACTCAGACGAAGCGAATCTGCACCTTCTCTCGTCCATGTGGACTGGCGCTCAAGTATACCCTTCCAATGCACTCGCTCACCTCAATCGAGGTCTTGACCAACAATTCGCTCAATATCCTCAACCGTCTTTGGACAGTCATCGGTCAACACAACAGGGCCTTCAGCGGTGATCAGAACATCATCCTCAATACGGATACCAATATTTGCGTATCGCTCTGGGCAATCCACATCGGGCCGCCATGCACCGAAGTACAGTCCAGGTTCAACCGTTAAGCACATGCCTGGTTCGAGCAATCGTGGCTCTCCGCCAGGCTTGTACACGCCAGCGTCGTGGACGTCAAGTCCGATCCAATGGCTGGTGTTGTGCATGTACCACTTCTTCAAGTCCCCCGAGTCCATATCCAGTGCTTCGTCCAAGGACTGGTTAATGACGCCCAGTTCAATCAAGCCCTCGGCCAAAACTCTGCGGGCTGCTTCATGAGGTGCAGTGTACGCCATGCCAACGCGACATGCATCAATAGCAGCAAGTTGAGCATCGAGGACAAGCTGATAGATCTCCCGTTGGGCATCTGAAAATGCACCGGAAATCGGCCACGACCGTGTGATGTCGCTGGCATATCCACGAAACTCTGCACCAGCATCAATGAGAATCACTTCATCCGAACCACAGACATCTTGGTTGGTCGTGTAGTGAAGAATCGTGGCGTTCTCCCCACATCCAACGATGGAAGGGTAGGACCACCCCGAAGCACCTGCATAGGAAAAGAATCCTTCAATCACGGATTGCAGTTGATACTCTGTGACACCTTCACGGCTGTGGCGCATGGCAAGTTCGTGGGCGATTGCAGCCACTTTGCTCGCATAGACCATCTGCTCGATCTCCGATGAGGACTTACGTAGGCGTAATTCAGCCAACATGCCAGACGGGTCCTCGACAGCGACAGGCCCGGTACCAAAATGCTGGCGAGCGCGGTCACGACGACGAACGGCTGACTCAACCAAACGGTCAATGCCAGCATGCATGCCACCCCTGTGAAACACACGACGAGCATCGGTCAACCAACCCTCCAATTTCTCCTCGAGTTGGTCGTTATTGTAGGCCTCATCCACAGCAAAATTGGACGTGGCGCCCTCAATACCGGGGCGTCGGCCCTCCCAGATTTCCTTCAGTGTATCTTGAGGTTGAACGAACAAGGAGGAAATCCAGTTTCCTTCGTTGTGGCGCAAAACAAACACCGTTTCAGGCTCTGTCCAGCCCGTCATGTACAACAAATCACTTGAGGTACGATAGCGATACTCGACATCGTTCGAGTGAACAGCGAAAGGTGGTGAGGCGAGAATCAGAACATCGTCTTGACGGATTTGTGATGTCAAACGCTGTTGACGTTCACGGTATTCTTGGATGGTCGTTTGCTCTGGACGGGATGGCAACCTCGCCATGGCCTCTGCGAACATGCTTCACCCTCGGGGTTCGTCTTCTTCAATCGTTGCATCTGTTCGTTGACTGAAATCCATGGTCTGCACATGGCTGGGGGATTTGGAAGAACTCCATTTTGGAAGGTCCAACGAGGGGGCTTTTCTTGAACGAAGAACCAAGACGCTGGCGATGATACCAACAAGGAAAATCAAGGCAATGAAAGGGACTTGTTGGTCATTCGTTGTTGTGGCTGAAAGAATCTCCAATTCAACCACGGTCGAGTGGGTTGCACCATCGTCGTCAAAAACAATCAATTCAATCCGATGCAAACCCGGTTCAGACAGTTGGTCAGAAGCCAATGAGGATGTACCACGAACCGAACGGTCGTCGTTGATGACCCACAAATAGTCAACATTTTCATTGTCAAAACTTTGACTTGCGTTCAATTCCCACCCGTCTTCCATTTCAAACGTCAATTTGCCAAGATCATCAAGTATCATTCCGTCGATGGTAATTTGAGCCGTTGGCCGAAGGTTCAACACCGTGAAAGATTCTGATGCTTGTGCGAAGTATCCGCCACGGTCTCGAACAGAGAGATGAACCGTGTAGACGCCTTGTTCAGTCAAATTCAGTAGTATGTGGTCATCGCTCATGAATTCATCAGAGGTTGGGGCTCGGCGCTCACCGTTCTCGCTTTCGATGGCCCAGGTCATGATGTAGGTGGCACCGTTGTATCCATCATCAAGGCTGGCGTAGACATTCAAGGATTCACGCTCGTTTACCGTCGCATCGAGACTCAATGAAACAGTTGGAGGTTGTGTGTCGTGAAGGAAAACTGTTCTCATGCCACCCGTTGTTCGGAGAAGGGAATCCTTTGCCGTGAAATCAAACTGCCAAAGACCTTCATCCAGTTGCAGCGAATCTGGATTGATGGTCAGGTGCAGACCTGCATGGTCAAAAGTGAACGGAATATCAACCTCAACTGGAGAAACTGTACATACCCCAAATGGTGCAGGACAAACAAGGGCAGACACGCTCACGATGGTACCACTGGTAGGCGGAGAAATCAAATCATACGTGATGTTCAATTCTGATGCCAATATGGCAACATGACCATCACCTTCCGACATCATTGATAACTCTGGCCCAGGCAAGAAATCCAGTTCGTGGATAAAGACAGGCCGATGATGATTGATTCCGAGGTAAACGATGAGGCGAGACGAAATGGGTTCGACCGTAGCATCATCGATGCTGATATCAACAAAACAGGTGCATTCTATGCCGGGAACATCAACCACTAAATTCCAAGAAAATTGACCCTCCGAAACAGGTTGAACGGAGGTCAAGAATGGCCCATTCAGCAAGGTGGTCGGTGTTTGCCCGGAGATGTTGACAACCGACCAGCTCGCATTTCTCAGCGGTACACTTGATGTGCCGCTTAGATTGAGAACATCAAGAAACTGAGCACCGTTGGAAGCACCAAAATCAATCGGATTAACTGCTTGATTGTTGCCCGTATGCGTTGCTTGCGCCGTAAACGGAGCGATACTCAGCACGAAAAGGCTCACCATCAGGCACGTGATGCCTTTCTTGCTGAACTTCATCTGTTCCATCGCCATCAATCACTGAACGGGTCGCACAACTCACCCTGTCCGGGGTAGGACACCGGGTTCCTTGGGTTCGTATCCCACTTGTATTCACAGAAGTTCACGTGCCCATCACCGTCGGTATCCACCATCCGGTCTGCACCATCGTACGGATCAAATTGGAAGTGGTACTCCCATCCAGTTGCCATACCGTCGTCGTCGTGGTCTTGGTAGTACACCTCAGGTCCGTCATTCCAATCATCGCCATCGGTATCGTTGGTGATTGGATTGGTGCCGTTCTGCATTTCCTCAAAATTCGTGTAATTCTCAAGGTTGTCGTAGAAGCGCTGTCCGTCAGGGGTATCAGGGTCAATATTGCATTCTGAATTTGTGGAATCATTGTAGCCGGGGCAGTATCGCTTGATGAGACCACTTCGGTTGAGGCCGTCGCGATCCGGGTCCTCAAGACCATCGTCGATACCGTCCAAATCACTGTCCGGCATGGATGGGTCCATTACACCACGAGCGCCATACACACCAACGGTTTCGTTGTCTGCCAAGCCGGTTTCAAAGGCGAGTTGGGAGTAGTAAACTTCCCAACCATCTGGAAGCATGTCGCCGTCGGTGTCGTCGTCGACGGGGTTGGTGTCCCAACGGTCTGGGGCTTCCATGCCGTTGGCGAGCGTGTCGTTGTCAACATCGAACGTGTCGTCCTTCAGCGAACTGAGTGATGGATCCAAAGCCCAACGCCCATTGCAACCATCACACAAGCTGTTTGATGGCATTTGGAAGCCCGTCAAGTTCATTTCGCTGACTTGGAATTTCGGTTCAAGAGCAAAGCCTCCGAGCCAATTCTGCCACACATAACCGCCTGGTTGCATCGTACAGGAATTGGATTGAGTTGGTTCACAGCCAGGACGTTCCCATGTGGATGTTGCCACCCAAAGGCTGTGTGAATTGGTGTTGTCCTCTGCAGATTTCACCTGCATTTCCCAACCGTCCAGCATGCCATCAGCATCTGTATCGTTGAGGAGCGGATTGGTAGGATTTTGGAATGGACGAGGGACAAAGAGAACCTCCTGTCCGTCGATAAGACCATCATCATCGGTATCAGAATTGTTTGCGTGTGTTAGGAAATTGTCAGCTCCTGCGACGACTTCTTCACCGTCTTCCAAACCATCGTTATCGGTGTCGAACATGCACGGGCTGGTGGAATATGCCTCGCCTTCCCACATGAAGTTGTCACCGGCTTCCTCAAGGTCCGTGAGACCGTCGGAGTCCGTATCGGGATTGGAAGCGTTTGAGCCGCCAAGATTACAGGTGGATGAGAATTCATCATAGTCAGAAAGACCGTCAGCATCGGTGTCATACAAGCCTGGGTCGGAGGTTACCCAAGTGGGTTGAACGCCGCGGTTGACGACCAAAATTTCCCAACCCATGACTTCAATTCCGTCAATAAGGCCATCTAAATCGGTGTCAGCGTTGAGTGGGTTGGTGCTACGGCCGTCCAAGATACCGTCTTGGTCTCGGTCGTTGGCTTTGTACTCCATCACGTTGGTGAATCGTTCTTCTTCCTCAACGATGTTCATCCAACTGAAGAGACGGGATTCAATGCTCTGTCCAAGAACAACGTTGAGCTCGTAGACGTAGCCATCAACCGGCGCACGCATGGGAATCACTTGCTGATTACCACCGGCCAGCGTGACACGTGCAGAGGCCACTTGTTGGTTAGCTGAAACTTGCTGACCAAGTACAACATCAACGGTGTGAACGATAGCAGTGTTTTCCAATTCACTGTACATCACATCACCGTCGGCGTCAAGGTCGTAGCCGTCCATGTCAGGGTCCTGGTCTCGGTTGAGAGCGGAACGTGGGTGAAGGCCGTTGGAGGCTTCCCACTGGTCAGGCATTTCATCCTCGTCGGTGTCTTCGAGCCACGGAGAGGTGAAGTTACCTTCACCAAAGATCTGAGCAACCTGGTATTCTTCGAGGTTGTTCATACCGTCTTCGTCCCAATCTCCGTAGCCATCCGAGGCGTTGGCTGGGTTGAGCACATAGGCGGCACTTGGTGCCATGGATGCGTCAGAGTAGCAGAATTCGAAACCATCGGGCATGCCGTCACCGTCCGTGTCCCAATCAGATGGGCCGTTGAGAAGACCGTCCCCGTCCATGTCCATGAGGAACCAGTTTCGCTCAACGCCAAAGAATGGCCCGATGTGAGGCAACGGGTCAAGCAGTGGCTCATTGCAGTTCTCGCCCAATCCGGTGTAAAGACCGATGGAGACATTGGCAACCTCAACGATGTCGTCGATGAGGTCCTGGTCCGAATCTCGTGCAGTAGGGTTCGTTCCAAACGCTTCTTCTTCAAAGTTAGCAAGGCCATCATCATCAGTGTCCAAAACCATGTCGCAGGAATGGCGACCGTTCGAGGCGAGGTCGTCCCATTCTGCCATACCATCTTCGCCGTTGAACCGAGTCTCAAGGGCATCGACCATGGCTTGGTCGAGGAGAAGGCAGTCCCAGTTACCGTCCAGCGGGTTGAACAACACCACTTCGCCACCAGGCGTTTGAACGCTGGTCGTGTAGAGAGATTCCCAGCGGTCGTTCAGGCCGTCGTTATCGGTGTCTGCACGTTGTGGGTCTGTACCGAGTTCTTGTTCGGCTTGGTTGGTGAGTCCGTCTCGGTCTGGGTCACCAGTGGGGCCTTGACTTGGGTCTGGCCACGAATCTGTTTCATTCTCAACTTGTGCATCACTGGAATCTTCGTTCTGTGTTGGGTCTATCTCCAAATCCTCGGATTCACCATTGTCTAGTGGATTGAGGCCGTGCTGAACTTCCCAGCCATCGCTCATCCCGTCGTTATCGGTGTCCGGGTCATTAACGTCAGTACCGTACTGAGTTTCCTCAAGTTTGTCCGAAAGGCCATCCCCGTCGGTGTCAAGAGCAGCGGACATCAACTCGGATTCACCACGGATATCCTCCTCAACTGCGCTTTCGAAGCCACCAATGTCTTCGCTGGTTTGGAAGAAACCTGAAACACCCACGAAAAGGGAGCCAAAAATCAAGGTTGAAACGATGGCTACATACGCCATTTGATTGTGATTGAGACTCATGTGTAACACCCGGCACCGCTGTGCATTTCCACCGAGGCGTTGATTCGGTTATGAACCTTGACCACAATTGAGCGATACAAAACCGTGGCGTGCATCGTTTTTGATAGGAAAATCAGGCATAATCTACACGGCGAGGGGAGATGCTGACCGAAAGGTCATTTGAGGTGATTTCAATCTTGACCTCACCGATCACGCCATGAGCCCTCTGCCACATGCCAATCAACAAACCAATCGCCACAGGTGCAACCGGTGAATGAACTGAAAAGATAGAACTGTCCGTGTCAATGATGCTTTGTTCCACCTTCACCTTGCCAAATCCTCTCTTGCTTAATCGGTCTGCAAAATGACCCTCCCAATCACTTGCTGATTGGATATAGACCGGTCGTTCATTTACTTCAAACGCCTTTTTGGCCGCAAGAATCGCGGCACGAAACGTGTTTCGATGCTGAATGCTGTCTTCGATTTCGAGGCTGAATTGAGTAGAAATATCCTCTGAGAGGGGCCTGCCAACAATTGAAGCGAACAGGTACCAGAAGACATGAGTGGGGAGGAAAAAGGAACGCTCATCACCGTTGAAAAACGAAGACGACCTCCAGTCGAGTTCAACATCAAGTTGCCGCAATGAACTTCCGCGATCTTTTGAACCAAACCACGGAAAGTGGGGAGGAGTGGGAGCAGGCGTGATGTTCTCGTTTTTCGGGGAGTATTCCAAATGAATCATGTCTGCACTGACTTGGTTCCATTCCACATTCGCTCGTTGCTTTGACATATGCTCGTAGTGGGCCAAAGAGAAACCCACGGTCAAGCCATCATGGGCTGGCCCAGAAATTGATGCTTCACCAAATTCACCCCAACCCATCTCCAGGGCTCGTTTTTGGAGTCTTTTTTTTGCTTTTCTTTTCCCAAACCAGCGGCCAAATTGAACGCTCGGATAGTACGAAAGAATCCGTTCTTCGGCATCCGTTGCCGCAAAAATCAGCTTCCGACCAAGGGGTGATTCAAACGATGCATCAAGTTGATGGCAGAATTTCGAAAATTCAACGACACCCATCAGTACGCACGGCTGGCCAAAAGGGTCAAGGAAAAATCCGTCATCACCAAACGTAAAGGATGTGTCCAATTCGAAGAACGTACCACTCATCAACGTTCCAACCTACTCAGGATAACCCGTTCGTTCGTCCTCGTTGAAACAATAACGTATGGTTTGATGGTCCGCTTTCAACGCATGAACATCTCGTTTCACGGCTGCAGGGTCTTCATCGCGCAGCAAAACTCTTGCATAAAATCGAGCTACTTCTTCCATGTCTTGTTCTGAGAATCCTACGCGTGTCAATTCCTGAACACCTAAGCGTAATCCAGACGGAGCGAGTGCTTTGGTATCACCCGGTAGCATGTTCATGTTGGTGATGATACCGGCCTCTTCAAGGCGTTGGGCTGCTTTCGCTCCGGCCCCGGAATCCAACTCACCATGGCGGGTCAAAACTTGATGAGATGCTGTGTACCCTCGACCTTCTGCCAGCACATCAAAACCCTCGCTTGCAAGAGCAGAAGCGAAGGCTTGGGCGTTGTTGACGGTGTCCTTTGCATAGGCCTCTCCATATTCTTTGAATTCAGCCAACGCCATGACCTTACCCGCAACATGGTGCAGATGATACGATGAGCATACGCCGGGAAACATCGCCGTGTTGAGCCGACGTTGGAAGGACGCATCTTCGGAAGACGACAGTAAGAACCCCCCTTGAGGACCAGGGAATGTCTTGTGACTTGAACCGGTCATCAGGTCGGCCCCTTCACGAAGGGGGTCTTGGAATTGTCCTCCAGCGATTAAGCCCAAGACGTGGGCGCCGTCGTACATGACCGAGGCCCCAACTTCCTTTGCGGCATCAGCCATCTCTTGGAGCGGGGTTGGAAAGAGGAAGACCGATTGCCCAAATAGCGCAACCTTGGGTTGGACCTCACGAATCGTTTTGCAGGCTGCATCAATATCTGGCTCCATTCGTTCTTCGTTCCAAGGGTAGGTCGTCAGATTGAGGTCACGTAAACCCACTGCACCCATACGGGCATGGGAGATATGGCCGCCGTCGGCGGTTGAGACGGCTGTTATGGCATCGCCGGGCTTTGCAAGCGCCTTCAGTGCTCCAATGTTTGATACCGTTCCAGAGGTTGATTGGATGTTGGCAAAGGGAGCGTTGAAGACCTCTTGTGCGAGTTCAATACCCAAGGCTTCAACGGTATCAAAATCATCGCATCCTTGGTAGTACCGTTTTCCGGGTAAGCCCTCCGCATACCGGCCGTGAAGGTCGCTACCAACAATATCTCTGACAGCAGGCGAGATGATGTTTTCAGAGGCGATCATGCCCAAGCCGTTGCGATACAATTCCCCACTTGAGCGAACCGCTGAAAGGATGCTATCGGCAAGTTTCAGATGTTCTTTCGACGCACCCCAACCACCCGGGATATTGGACATGAACCGAATTTCAATGGACAGTCTTTGAACCCTCGTTTGAGGAGGTCTGGCCTCCTCCTCACATGCGTTCGCTGCGGATGGTGTTTCGTGGAATGAATCGCTTTTGGAGGGGGGTCTCCTTTCCTTGAGCTGCATCGTTGAGTGATTGCGCCTCTTTCTTGCGGATGTAATTCGTCCGGCCACGATAGGCCACGGGCCCGATGTTACGCTCAAGCATAGGCCCCGTCTCACCATGTTCTTTCGGACGCTTCAACCACCACGCTTTGCCGAGAGGTGAGACCCTTGGCGTTCGACCTTTTTCAATGGCGACTGCTCGCCTGCGAAGTCGTTGGCGAACTCGCTTCTCAGGCTCCTTTGGCAGCCGTTCAAACAGCCATGCTGGGAAACCGATGTCAAGGACGACGCCGTTGACGGTGACCAAAATTCCACCGAGAAGAAGGTGGTTTCCAATCGGAATATTACTGGCCTGCGGCGTGGCTTTGAATCGCCTCATCCTTCGTGCGTACTTGATCATACCACGCTGGTCTCGATGTTTTATTTGGTGTTCTTGTTGCCGCATGATTCGCCGATAAGAATAGTGCAGGAAGAGCAATCCACCAAGAACTGACAAGCCCTCAGTTTGGCCCACTTCTTGGAAGGTCAAGATTCCAAGAACAAAGTACATTGGAATCAGGACAAGGTATTGGAAAATATTGGAGAGGACGCCCGCAGAAAACCGAGGAGGCATGGCACGCCGGGTCGCTTCGTGTGCAACGATCATGACGTTGGCATTGACGGCCTCATCCAATCCACCCTTTTGGAGGAGGGCAGCGTAAGCATTCACCGGTGCTGCATCCATCCATTTCTTGGTTTCCTTTGCGTCATCAAGAACCAACGAGACCTCCATGTGTTCCCGGCCTTTGGTACCATAGCCAAAGATAACTGCGAGGGCCAAGACGCGCGGGTCCTTGCTATCGCTTTTGATCAGTTCGTCAAGGATGGTCTTTGCGTCGTGCCACTGGCCCGTGTCAAGCAGACACAAGGCAACGGCCAGGCGAGGCCGGACACCTGTAGGGTCGCTGCGCACCAACGTAAGGGATAACTCAAGGGCTTCATCGTACAAGCGCTGAGCCCGAAGCAGTGCGACCATTGAAAGTTGTCCAGTTTGTGAAATCTTGTCGTTATGCACCATCATTTCATTGGGCTGGGGTTTCCATGCACGCATCATGTTCAGCAAAAGTTGGAGATAGTCAATGGTCGAGTTGTTTTCCCAATCCCACAAATCGTCTTCAGTTACCGAACCGTTCCACGGGTCCAACCATTCGCAGATAAACGACAATATCTCGGGCTCGTCGTAACCTTCGGGCTGTTGAAGTCCGTGAAGCGCCTCCCGAGCAGCATCAAGCCGACGTAGCGCCATGTAGCCTGTGGCGATGATCATTCGGGCCTCATCGTTATCACCTCCAGTTTGCGCCAGAAGTTTACGACTCGCTTCAATGGCTTCAGGCCAGAGTCCTCGAAGTGCTTTTTCCCACATGGCTGCCCGAGATTGTTCCTGTCGAATGAGCGCTTGGTCCCCCGGGAAATCATGGGTCTGTATCCGGATAAGCATGTCCAAATCTTCGTTGTAAGCGGCGTTTTCCACCAAGTTTTGGAGTTTATCTCCACCTTCGAGAAGAACCGCACCTTCTCGGCGTTCATCGGGATTCAAATCAAATCGGAGGTTGCGAAGATGACCAAAACGACTGATGGAAAGCAACCATGTCATCAAGAAAACCAATTGGCCCACGGCAATAAACAACCAAACAGTGAGCAATCGCATCTCTTCGTCAAATTTATTCGCTTCCAGGGTGCTCGTAAATGGCATCAGTCCACCGAATTCCTTGTAGCATACCAGAATCAGCAAAAGCACCGTGTACCCCGAAAACCCAGCAAAGGCAAAGGTGAGCTGTCTCGCTTGCGCTGCCTTTTCTGCTCGTATCTCACGAGGTGTGTCCAAAATAACACCAAACATTCCACCAAAGGATTGACCCCCGAGAATCAAGTTGCGTGTCAGTTCAAAGATGAATGCCAACCCGACGATAGCGATGTTGAGTGTGAGATACAACGAGAGGAATTGCGGTAGGGCTTTGATGAACTCCCAATGGAAAAGAATCTCGGAAATCAAGTCGATGCGTATGAAAATGGAGTAGCCGATAATCCCTCCATAATTCAACACCTCTTCTGCGTTGGGCGGATTGTTCACCATAACATAGAAGACAGTGGCAATCCCGTTGAGCGCTGTGATGGGCATGGTCAAGAGGAAGAGAACCAACAAGAAGGAAAACAGACGGCCAATGAATCCATTCTTATCTGGGTCAATGGGATTTTGTCGTCCACGTGCGGTTCGCCACTTGTTGATGAGCAGCATGTTCCAAGAAGCACCCATGATTCGGCCGTAAGCAAAAATTGTTGGTGCCATAAACGTCAACATGGCAAAGGCGATCCACGTCGGCGTAAAGGTGCCGTTTAATCGCAAACCATAGGCGAGGACCAAGAGCGTGATGATAACGAGAAAAGCGAGCGTAAAGATGCGTCGAATTAGGTCGGCACTGACCGA
>CEUM01135802.1_pt1 | contig 22592 bp, 22 predicted proteins | sample 356421 | NCBI WGS metagenome assembly CEUM01 (sample SAMEA2622716, study PRJEB7988) | marine metagenome | biome: marine biome (ENVO:00000447); feature: surface water layer (ENVO:00002042); material: "saline water (ENVO:00002010), including plankton (ENVO:xxxxxxxx)" | depth 5 m | reverse complement strand
TTTCGACCACTCAGCCATCTCTCCTGTAGAGATCAATATTATCCTGATCGGATATTTTGATCAATCGGCGAGGCGGGATAATTTGTCTGAAAACGCAGTGTTTTCGAGTTTCATGACGGGGCCGAGACGTGTACTTAAGCGTGGAGGAGTAACGGCGTGGAAACCAACTTGATGTCCGTGCTAGCCGTGGTCTCTATTCGTCTGAACGCTTGCCAGCATTTACTTGGAAAAACTGGCGTAAACCCGATCACCGATTAAAAATGGAGCCGGATTCAATGTTCGTGCAAACAGTTCCAATTGGTTATCTAATTGAATCAACAACAGCGATGTACAACCCTCATTAACGCGTTCTTTAACGATCGCATTTGCATCTCCATTGGGAATTCGCAAATGAATAAATTCAGGACGAAGAAGCATAAGACCGTCCTCCGTCTCGCCGGCGAGATCAGTGATTTCGCCGGATAGTGGCGGAACCGCCGCATAGAGGCGATGCGAGCTGAAGCTATTGATCGGGCCAAATATATTAGCGACGTGAAGCGAATCGGGCTGATAGTATAAATCCTTTACATTTCCAGATCGTAAAACTTTACCGCTTTCAAGAATAGTCATCGAATCCGACACAGCAAACGCTTCCTGGGGATCATGCGTCACCAATAGCGTAGCAACACCTGCGTATTTCAGGAGTCGTAATGTCAGCTCCCTCAAATCAGCCCTCAACCTAGAATCGAGGTTAGAAAACGGCTCATCAAGCAACATCACCTGGGGCTCACAGCATAGTGCACGTGCCAACGCAACTCGCTGTTGCTCACCTCCACTTAATTCGTGGGGCATGGCGTCTCGACGGTCCGGCAATTCGATCATCTGCAGGTATTTCTCAACCATTTCCGAACGTTGGACGCGGTTCAAATGGGAAATTCCATATCCAATATTTGCACCTACAGTAAGGTGTGGAAACAATGCATACTGTTGAAACACTAACCCAACGGGACGGTTTTCTGGCAATGTATTCGTGTTATCGTCGGAGACAGCAACTCCGTTGATTTTTATTTCACCTGTTGTGGGTCTTTCAAGCCCAGCGATAATCCGCAGCAACGTCGACTTCCCACTTCCAGAGGCACCCAATAAACAATGAACACTCCCCGCATCAACGCGCAATGAAACCTGGTCTAACGATTGATGTCGATCGTAAAAATGGCTGATCGAATTGATTTCGAGTCCTGATTCCAATTAAATCACCTTGAATTCGAATTCTTTACGGAGTTAGAAAACACGTGTTTTGACAAAATAATCACGGGAATCAAACCGACAAAAATAATCGCCAACGCTGATGCGGCGGCCTCATCCAAACGTTCGTCTGACGCTAGTTGGTACACACGAACAGCTAAGGTGTCAAAGTTGAACGGACGCAAAACCAATGTAATTGGTAATTCCTTCATCGCATCCACAAATACCATCAACAAGGCGATAAGAATGCTGGAAGATAATAACGGCAAATGCACGTTGCATAGGGTCTTCACTGGGCCTCGTCCTAATACCAAAGAAGCATCGTCAAGTGCTAATGGAATACGCTCATAGCCTGAACGGATCATCCCATTAGAGACAGCAACAAAGCGACAGACACATCCGAACACGATTCCAGCGATTGAGCCGGTAAGCCATAACCCGATGTCATGTCCATTCAGTTTCAATAACCAAATTGCGACCGTCTCTTCTAGAAAAAATATCGGCGACAAGCAGCCAATCGCAATTACAGTCCCCGGAATAGAGTACCCGAGTCCACTGCCTCCGACAACGATTCGATTAAAGGTTTGGGGAAATCGCCTAAGTGACGAAAAAAGCACAAATGATAATGCCATGCAAATAGTCGCCACGATGACAGAAACCTGAATACTGTTGAGCCCCAGTTCACCAAGCAACTCGAGAGCCCTTTGGTCGCCATTTTCCAAACTCATATCGACAAAAATAGAAACCGGCATAATAAATCCCATTACGACAGGGAACCAAACAATAAGGGTTACCGAGAGCTTCCCAACCATGCCCAATTTCCTTCGCATGACCTCAACCGACGCTACGTTACTTGTCGAAATCCTTCTATCCCCAACAATCATCCTTTGTACAAGCAGAACTAAAACGACAACCAATATCAGGCACGCGGATAGTTGCCCGGCGCCCACAAGCGAACCATGAGACAACCATGTGCGATATACTCCCGTAGCAAATGTATCCACCGCGCAATAATCGACAGCACCGAACTCTGCTAAGGTTTCCATCAGGACCAACATCGCTGCTGCGAAAACCGCTGGGCTAATTAACGGAAATACGACTTTAAATAATGTCTTCACCATGCCAGCACCGAGTGTGCGACTTGACTCAATCAAACTGCTGTCTAATTGGAACAAGGCGGTACGACATGCCAGATACACATAAGGATAAAGTCCGGCAGACAAAATGCAGATGGCACCGGGCAGACTCCGAATTGCCGGAAACCAATATTCTCCACGCTCCCACTGGAACGCTCTACGCAGCATGGCTTGAAAAGGACCTGAATATTGAAAGAAATCCGTCACCGCGTACGCAAGAAGATAGGACGGGATAGCCAAGGGTAAAATCAGTGCCCACTGTGCTATCGACCTACCAGGAAACTCATAATAAGTAACAACCCAGGCCGACGTAACACCGATCATAACGGTCACGCTTACCACACCAATCGCTAGGATTGCAGTATTACTTGTGTAACGAAACAGAACTGTTTCCGCGAGGTGCGTCCAGAGTCCTTCCGAATCTCTGAAAACATTTAGCAATACATCGCCAAGCGGCAGAAGGAGAGATATGACGATTACCGCATTGAAAAATGTCCATCTTAGGCTCTCGCGCGTTCTATAACGTCGCATGACGCTTGCAACCTCATGGGAATCGAGACTTTCCTATAGTTTCTATCGCCAGCCCACACGATCCATGATCCGAATTGCCCTGGGAGTATTCTCCCCAATGACTGAGGGATTTAATACATCTGCCTTAAATTTGCCTAGATCCTTTAGCACCTGCACCGTGGGCGTACCTTCAACGACCGGATATTCATTGTTGCCGGCCGCGAAGATGGCCTGTGCCTCGTGGCTAACTAAAAACTCGAGCAGTTTTACCGCGTTTTCCTTATTTGGAGCAGTGGAAACGACGCCGGCACCGGAAATATTTACATGAGCCCCACGGCCATCCTGATTTGGGAACACGGCCCTAACTTTCTTAGCTGCTTCCCGTTCCTCGTCCGTACCTTTAAGCATCCGGGCAAAGTAATAGCTATTGGCAACGGCAATATCGCCTTCGCCAGCTGCTACTGCCTTAATCTGATCGCGATCACCTCCCTGCGGAGGACGTGCCATATTCGCAACAATCGCTCGACACCATTTCTCGGCCTCCGCTTCTCCATGTTTTTCAATCATCGAGCCAACCAGAGATTGGTTATAGACGTTTGTCGAACTCCGGATTAAAACCTTGCCCTTCAACTCGGGTTTCGCTAAATCCTCATAGGAACTGATTTCACCTTCTTTGATACGTTCTCGTGAAACAAAAATTATCCTAGCCCGCTTGGTAAGACCGAACCACAGCCCGTTAGGATGACGCAGGTTCTCGGGGATGTTCTTGTCCAGCACTTCAGATTCGACCGTCTGAAACACACCTTGTTCCACAGCTTTATGCAGGCGCGCTGCATCGACTGTGATGAAGATGTCGGCAGGACTTCGTTTACCTTCACGTGCAAGCCGCTCCAACAGAGCATCGGAACTCCCTTCAATAATTTGAACTTTGATACCCGTCTTCTTTTCAAACTGGTCGTATAGTTTGTCGTCGGTGTCATAGTGGCGAGCAGAGTATATATTCACAACGTCCTGCGCGTCGAGCGTCTGAAATATCCCAAGCATTAATATAATTGTTGCTATACTTTTCATCTTTTACTCCAACCAATGCTAAACAGTCATTCTGTAAAAAGCATCCTGGTTATTTAATTTGAATATTGATTAGTTGATCGCCACGGCGTGCAATGATCTCATCTTCAATTAGGATAATTGCATAGAGAACAGGCCCACCGAATGACCCTCGTTGTCCTTCGGTGGCACCGTCCTCCCATAATTTGATTTCGCCAAGGGAATTGAATTCATTACCTTCAGCGATTACTTGAAGCGTTCCATTCTTAAAGGGGAGGATTAACGCATTCCCCAACTTAACTGGCGTAGCCCACATACTTGAGACAAGCCGCTTGGAATACACGTCGTGGCCTGTATTAGCATCCACCACGAACAACACTCCCGAGCGGTTTACAAAATATGCTAAACCGTTCATTACTACCGGCGACCCAAAAGAAGACGTCGCTTTCTCACAACGCCAGAAGTAATCCGCCGACCACCGCTCGCCTACTAAACCGACTTTGATGACACCATTGAAGGCTGCTGGATTTCCACCACCGCCTTCACCTCTACCTGTCGTAGCCCCGATCAAAAACTCACCGTCTCGCAAAGGCATTGGCGTAGGAACCGTATTTCCATCGATACCCGTAAAATCCCATAACCTTTTACCTGTCGATGGATCCAAACCAATAATATGCCCGCTTCCACTCAACAATAAGTGCTGAGACTCGCCCACGTTTAACAGACGAGGTGTTGCCCAGGATGTACCGCCAACCCCTGACGCTTTCCAGTTATCTTTTCCGGACTTCTTATTTACGCTGATGATGTAAGGGGATTCTTTTCTCTCAATCCATACAAACACTGATTCATCGTTATGTTCAAGCGAAGACGACAGGCCATGATTGGAATTCAGCTCGCCGAATTCGGCGAGCAGGTCTCGTCGCCACGTAACCTTTCCGTCATGCGAGACAGAGACCAATAAACCACCTTCAAACAAAGATACGATACCGTGTGAGTCCACAACTGGCGTCGGAGCTGCTTTACTAACGTAATATGTGCTTTCCCGCGGTGCAGGATTCTTAAATGTCAAACTCCATTTCTTTTTGCCGCTCACCAAATCATGCGCTGCAACGATGCAATTCTCCTTATTATCGCCCCGAACTGCCGTGGTATATATCGTGTTACGCCAAACTACAGGACTAGACTGCCCGTATCCTTCGAGTTCAATTGCCCACTTTTTCTCGAGTTGAATGGTCTGTTTAACTTCCATTGCTTTCGCGCTTGTATTCAAGCCACCATTCTGAAAACTAAACCATCCAGTTTCGGCAATTACTAACGACGACGAAAAGAAAACCACAAAAAGGCCAACTATGAAAGTGCCAAGTTGGCTCCGGGGCGAAATACTTAGGTATACGGTGCACATTTATTTAACTTTTATTCTTTTGAAAATAACGCCGTGTTAATTCACTGCAGCAATTTTCAATCCCTTCGCTATAACCAATTTCACTGTAAACATTTTTCATTAGCATTATATCTGCAATGCATGTTATTGCATTAAGGTCAAGCTCATCCAGCACTCTTATAGCCTGGGTTTCCCGCTTTAGCTTTAATAATGCACGAGCCAATGCCAGGCGGTAGGGAGGTTTTGTCGGGGACAATTCCACTGCCCTCGCGAAAAAGGTAATCGCCTGAAAATGCCGTTCATTCTTGCAAGCCAGGGTTCCACCAGCAAACCAATAAAAAGAGGTATGCGGAAACCTTAGTCGCGCCTTTTGTTCCGCCTTTGCTAATAGCTCATATTCTCTGACATGAACAGCAATTCGAAGAAAGATATCAAGTGCCTCCTGAGGCAACGCATTAATATTATTACTGACATCACGGAGAATATCTAATGCTCCCTCTCGGTCACCAGTATGCAATAAGCAATTAGCAAACTTCACCGTTGCAAGAAGCCCTATACTTTCGTGTTTCTGCGCCAAGGCGAAGGCATCTCGGGCATCACGAAACTGCTCACACGAATAGAACCCGTTACCAAGCATAAAAGCTAATTCAAAAATAGCCTCCGGCCTCACTGTCCCCGAGGACAAAAGAAGCTTAGCCTCTGTAAAGCGTCCCCAATCAAGGAGCCTACGAATGTAATCTGACTGTTTCATGGAATTTGTACTTCTTTCTAGTATCTAAGCAGATGGAATTAATTCGCAGTCCATCATGATTTTCATCAACCAACCTTTGATCCGTTCTTCATGCAATTCCGGCTCGTTATCCTCATCAAGCCCTACTCCGACAAAATGGCCATCATCATAAACAGCCAAAGACTCGTCAAAGGTGTAATCTTCGTTAGGCCAAACTCCAACTAGTTGTGGACTACCTAGCGGTTTTACTGCATCCCAAAGCATCCCCATAGCATCAAGGAAGTTGTAAGAGTAGCCAATCGCATCCCCCATCCCAAAGAAACCTACCTGCTTACCAGTTAAATCCAGGCCTTCCATTCGGGGAAGGAAATCATCCCAATCGTCCTGCATCTCACCAATGTTCCAAGTGGATACGCCTAACAACAAAATGTCATAAGCAAGTAAATCTGTTGGTTCGGATTTACTAATATCAGCTGAATGAGAAACAAATTGCCCAAGCTGATCGCAAATCATCTCAGCAGCTAACTCGGTGTTACCTGTAGAAGAACCATAAAAAACACCTATTGTTTTCATCGATGTAATCTCCGTGGAAAAACAAATTGCCTATTTATTGTGAAACCGAACATCATTCGCCAACAAGAAAACGGAGCCTATGATCACAAACCAAAAAACCACTAGTAAATGAAAAATTATGACCATCACTCTTCCTTGTTGATACTGAGTCTCATTACCATTACAGTACAACTATTAGGCAGTTATGGGAAGTGCTTTTCTTATAAAATCTGCATTTAACTGTTTTTTTTCTAAATTCGAAGTGCCGGCCAGTTCTCGAGTTAGCGCAACACGCCTAGCGACAAGAGTCGCCTTGGTAATTTTGCACAGGTCGTTACCCAGTCCTTGTTTAACACGTCAATTTGATAGATAGGTCTCCTAAGGACTTCGTCATTGACATCACTACCACAGTGCCCATGGGCATGTTTTTCCCTATCTGTTTCGTTACCTCTCTCTCACATTCACCAAATTCTGAGATTCGGTTCAAACTTCCATGGTGTACGACAGAATATATTGGTAGCCGTAGTTCCACGTTGCGTTAATTGCTTTTGGCAACGTCCAGACAATCATGCCGATACAACACTCTGCAGCTTTGCTTATAATGTTTAGAACTAACATCTGGCCAGACTGTCGTCACATGAGGTAGACCATGCGTATTCTTATAACTCTGTTTCTCATAGGATGGTCAGTCGATTGCTTCGCCAATCCCATTCGCGTCGCGGTGTTTGAAGGAGCAGGGGTAGGCAAGAGCCAAACACAACTAGTCAAATCACTCTCCCACACTAATGGCACTGCGGTCGCACTTAGGCGAATCACGACCGAGGAAATTCTGGATGGCGAACTTTCCTCCGTAGATGTGTTGATCCATCCTGGCGGCAGCGGCAGTAAGCAAGGCAATGATCTCGGCGAAGAAGGGAGAGAGAAGATAAGGGAATATGTCGAACAGGGAGGCGGGTTCCTAGGTGTCTGTGCAGGTGCTTATCTTGCCACCAATGACTATACATGGTCACTGAACCTAATCGATGCCAAAGTTCTGGACCGAAAACACTGGGCACGTGGAACCGGCATGGTCCAAGTAACTCTCTCACCATCAGGTCAAAAGCTATTTCGAGCGAAGGCCTCTACGCTGGACATTTACTATGGGCAGGGCCCGCTACTTGTCCGACGTGAGTGGGATGACCCAAAAACTCCTAATTACGAAAGCCTCGCCATTTACGCGTCGGAAATTGCGAAAAATGGAGCGCCAAGTGGCATTATGAAAGGCACTTCTGCCGCCGTTCGAGGCGAGTACGGAAAAGGCAAAGTCTTCTGTTTTAGCGCTCATCCGGAACTGACCGATGGCCTACACCACTTAATTCCGACAGTAGTTAAATGGCTCGCCGAGGCTAAGACTAAATAATGCCAAACGACACAAATCAGACAGACAATGAATATGTACAAATGATTCCAATAGTCAACTCCCTTCGTTCTCTTCATCGTTGGGGTCATTATTGTTGAAAGTGCCGATCAATTCCGCCCTGTTTCTGGTGAATCCCCACTATTAGAAGCAGCTCATTCATACCGTAGATAATTAGGTTTTGTGGATTATGCAAATCGCCCTGGTATCCTTCGCGTGTAAGGAACGGAGAGATTCTATCGCAATGACACTCACCCATTCGCCATGTAGCCTTACGGAGTCATTCGCTACCAAGGCACCCCGTCGAACTCCGCGACCGTCCCGTCTTGCAAATAATTCGTCGAAGAGTTTCGGTAACGTTCGATCACCTTCAGACTGTCGCCTGTTGGTTATTCCCATGCGTCTTTCTTTTTGCTAAACTCCAAATTCGCAACAGCATTCAACGAATCGCTTTACTGCCATATTCGCTGGGCTGTCCCTACCAGATTTCCATCCAAGGGCTATCCAACTTTTGGGAGCAATCGCTTCGTCTAACTCACATTGAGGTGAATCAACTATGACAAATCCGCCGTCAATTCTCTCCGATAAACTCCACGAATACCCAGAACACGATGTAATCGACGGAAGCGGCGGAGCTGACTCAATTCTGGATGAATGTCTGAATGCCAATGGCGGCGTATTGCAACTAATTCATCGCTACGCGGGGCGAACTTTCTGCACCCCCGGGAGACGCCTGCGTCTTCACGAAGAATCCTACTACCCCGATTACATGAACGGCACAGGACTCGATGAACTTTGGATGGGCTGCACCGTACCGATCGTAACTGGCGTCATCGACTCACGTACACAGAAGGCTCCCTTTCGAGAAGGTGAATCTCACGTTTTGACTCCGAATGGACAAGTCATCTCCCTGCAGGATCTAATCGCTAGCAATCCTAACGCCGTGATGGGGGAAAAGGTTACGGAGTTTTCAAAGACGTTATTTGGCGAGGCAACCTGGCCAATTGTTTCGAAAAAGTTCGACAACCTTAACCCTATTCCCGATCATCTCCACTGGACCAAGTGGGAAGTCTACGACATCAACTCGTTTGACAACCCCGGCGTCAGTGCCTCGCATTACCATACAACAGCTATGGGTCTATACTCATTTGTCACCAAAGATCAATTTCTGGACTGCATGAAACGGTTTGGCCAGGGAGAATACAACGGAATCCGGCACCTCGCGCCGCACGTAATGATGCAACTTGATAACGGCTTTGTGATGCCGAACGGCGTTTTACATTCACCCACCGACCTTTGCACTCACGAACTTCACGTCACGATGGATGAACACTTTTTGGCGGAGGACCTCACACTGGACGGTCGTATTGGTGCTGCCGATGCTTTTTATGCCTGCCGAGAAGAAGACTATCCCAGAGACCGCCATGAAGACTGGGAATACCTCGTCGAAAAGATTGATTTTGCTGCGAATCAAGATCCGGAATTCGTCCAGAAGAACGCACGACCAGCCATCGTTGCGGAAGAGTTCATCGACAACGGCGTCAATGCAAAATGGATTGTCTACGGAGACTTTCTTGGTGACCAAAAATGCTCCATACTACGACTCATCGTCGAGCCAGGTGCTAAAACCAACTTCTGCCCGGAATGTCCTACCCTGTTCCACACCAATGGTGGAACCGGGCGTGTTGGCGGGTTAGAGATTAAATATCACCAAGATATGATCTTGGGAAAAATCTATCGCGAAATCGGTTTTATCACCCAGGCGGCCTTAGCAGCCGGTGGAGTGGAAATTGAAAACACCGGTTCTGACCCGCTCGTCCTGACTTTCGACTTCCCGCAGCAGGCACACGCAAAGACACCTGGCGTTTAATTTAATTAGCCCCATAGCTATTGCCTGATGGCCCTACGACCCTCGTGGGCGTCGAAAAGCAAATTTGCATCCTAGGATTAGGATCCGCCTAAACGCAATCTGCTACCACTTAGCAAATTCACAAACCTCAATTTAGACGACAACATTCAGGTCTCGCTCTTTCCCAACAAAGTCGAGATCGAGGTTGAGGACATGCAGTTTGAATTGGCCGGCAAGTACTCCTTCGCCGGTACCTGGTTTTTGACGTATCTCCACGCCCACTCCCATTCCAAGCCCGAAGGAGAAGTTTCCTCGCGGAACCATAAATGCCTTAGTGATCTCAACCGCCTGAAACTGATCCGTATCAGCCGTTACGAATTCGGGCACGAATTCTAGTTCACCAGTTACTTTCCGCTTGTCAATTTGCTTTGCCTTTTCCGTGAATTCGAAGAACACGAGATAGCACGAGTACTTCTCCAAAAACTGCTGCCCCGTCTCAGGACTTGCTTCCGCAACAACACTAGCGTGTAACCTGTAAGTTCCCGGAAACGGACTGCGAACTTCCTGCCCAACCAGCGAGCCAGAACCTGGCAGATCACCCTGGGAACTTCTAAGGACCAAATGCTGCTCCACTGAAAACTTTCCAAGCGTTCCTGCCTGTTGAATTTCTGCACTAAAAGTTTTCGTATTTATGAACCGCCATCCCTTTGGACGCGATGGAGTACTAGAAGGCTGTAACACCTGTCGACCTTCGAACGAGGTCTGACGAATCATCATTTTTTCATCGAAATCCGGAACACGAGCAACATCACCAGTACACTCGCAGCGTTCAGCCGTCGCCGGCTGGTCACCAAGCAATGACAACAAAGCAGGCTGTTTCGAAAAGGCAAGCTCTCTTCCGGCAGGATCGGTAAATGTGCCTAGGTAATCCAGTCCTGCGAGATGGAAAATCGTCGAAGTCAGATGCCCCGGATCGACTTTGTCCGTTTTCGGGTAGGCTCCATGAGCATCGGAACTTCCATAAACCTGACCGCCACTGATGCCGGCGCCTGCAAGCGTAGCACTAAAGACTGGACCCCAGTGATCACGTCCACCTTTAGCATTGATTTTTGGCGTGCGACCAAATTCGCCGATCGCCACAACGAGTGTTTCGTCGAGTAAGCCACGCTGCTCCAGATCTTCTATTAAAGCCGTGTAACCAACATCAAATATTGGACAAAGCACATCCTCGAGTCGATCAGCATTTTGAGCGTGGGTATCCCAAAGCGGATTATCTGACGCGTTGTCGCCAGGTTCTCGTGGCCAGTTCACATGGACTAATCGTACCCCTGATTCAATTAAACGTCGGGCCAAAAGCACACATTGCCCCCATCGATTCCGTCCATATCTGTCTCGAACGTGATCCGGCTCTTCCTGAACATTAAAAGCATTCCGGGCTTTCCCCGACGTCATTAGCTCAAATGCCTGCTGTTGGTAAGTCGAAAGTGTATCGACGGCTTTGCTCGTGTCAGCATTTCGCAAACGATCTTCCAACTTTTCCTGTAACGATCTACGTCCTTTCATTCGATCAAGGGTGATTCCAAGAGGTTCAAAGCCTTCAATTTTGTAGTCAGACCTGGAAGGGTCGCCGACGAAATGTTCCGGCGCCCACTGCGGCCCCATCAAGCCCCCCAATTGACCTGCGGGGGTTACATTTTCGTTTTGTCGCACGTAATCGGGGATAACGAGAGAACTAAGCCCAGGCATGGTTTCGCTGGGTTTGTATCGCTTAATAATCGAACCGTAGAATGGCCAGTCACTCTTTTGGATCGTACGCGCATTTGGCCCCTGATATTTATAACCCGTTAGAACCCAATGGCCGCTGCTTGAATGAATATTGTCGTCTGTCGACATCGATCGAATAACTGCAATCTTATCGGCCATTGCAGCTGTTCGAGGCAGCAATTCGGAAAATTGGATCCCTGGAATATTCGTTTGAATCGGATTGAATGGGCCACGAATCTCCGTTGGTGCGTCAGGTTTAGGGTCAAACGTCTCGTGCTGAGGAGGTCCACCGCACAGATAGAGGAAAATGATGTTCTTGGCTCGACCGAATGACGTTCCCAATTTTGAAGGAGCCGGTGCGGCCTTTACCAAGTCGGCTAAGCCCAAACCACCCAATGTAAGGCCGCCAATACGCATCATTTCACGTCTGTCTATTAATTGTACGGCCATCGACTGTTTACGCTTTCCTGCAATGCGACTTAAAAACACTTACCCTTATTTTATCAAAAGCCCATTGGCCATTAGTAGACGAATTTCCGTTATTTTGACGGCCAGACGGGCTGTCCAGCAAATTGCTATTCGCATCTATTCGTTTAATTGCATTTGAACGACGAATTATCTTTTTAATTCCCAAAACGCCAACACCACATCTAATGCAAGTAGCCACGATTGGGTGTCCGGTGTGCTGCCTCAGCAATGCAGTGCCGTCTGGGCGCGATAATTGCACCATTGAGAAGGGAAATATCTACGACTTTTATGTCCGTCGACTCGGACGCTACTATCCGCGGTTTGCCAAGGAAACAAGTGGATTTTCTTTGGGAACGTTACCGGTGCGACCTTTTAACCTTTGGATACTCCCGCTGCACTTCCATAGCGTGGGTTAACGCCCCTTTGTGATTTGCGTTACCACAATGAGCCCAAGCACGAGTGTAGCAACCCCACCAAATACAATCCCAAAAATCGCTCGGCCCATCCCAGTTTTATGTGAATGACGTTTAATATCGCGGATGGCTAATATACCAAACAATAACGCTAGCGGACCTGGTAGTATAAGCACGCTTATCAGTCCAAAGTAGCCAGATGCAATGGCATATCCCGATCTACCTACAGGCATAAGAATCCGCATACCCAAATCAGGTTTCACCTTTGAGCCAGTATCGTGATCAACAATATCAGTTACGGGCGTTGCATACGGATTATCGATGGCGGCACCGCATTCGTTACAGATGCCATCCGTTTTACTAATCAACGCACCGCATTCCCTGCAACGTACCGTTGGAACGTTAGGTATGGACATATACTAACCTCCTTAATTGCGCAGCGGTACAAGCAAGAGCCACTGAGTCACACTGAAATTATGACGTCCAGAGTTCCACTGCCCTTGCCTTACGAATCTTGAATGGAAAAGAATACCACGTGAACTAAAACGTGACACGCCGTTGTTATAATCTTCCAAGAAGACGACACCAACGGCTTAGCCACATTTACAAAAGCGCCGAGGCTTACAGTGGTCGAATCACTGAAATATTTCGATAATAATCCAGCAGAGTTTCGATCGAAACTACTCCGCCGCCCATACCACTTTTCTTCACACCGGCGTAAGGAACGCCATGGACAATAACGTTATGGGAATTGATCCAACCATTTCCAGCTTCAAACGCTTCGGCCACTCGCTGGCATTTCGCCAAATCCTGCGACCAAACACTATTAGCCAGCCCGTAATCGGTACTATTGGCAAGACGAATACCTTCTTCCTCGGATTCAAACGGAGCCAGATAGGCTACCGGTCCAAAGATTTCTTCAACGGCAGCTACATTGTCAAGCGAACCGGCTAACAGAGCCGGTTTAACGTAGTGTCCACCGTCGCATCCATCGACGCTGGCGGCTCCACCTTCCAGCACAAGATCTGCGCCTCCGGCTACGCCTTTTTCAAGATAACCCAGCACCCGTTCCTTTTGTTTCGCATTGACCACAGGACCCATTTGAGTAGAAGCCCCTAAGGGGTGACCAATGGACACAGCCTCCATCTTCTCTTTTACCTTACCCACGAATTCGTCATAGATGTTCTTATGAACTAACCAGCGAGTGGCGTCGCAACACACCTGACCCGTGTGGAAAGTGATCGCGCCGACTAAACCGTCTGTCGTAAAGTCCATATCACAATCGTCAAAGACAACCGCGGCTCCTTTGCCGCCAAGTTCAAGTTTCACTGGAGTGAGATTCGCACCGCTAGCAGCAGCAACCAATCGCCCTACTTCTGGAGAACCGGTGAAAGACATGCGGCAGAAGTCCGGATTCTCCGAGACAGCCTTTCCAGCAGTTTCTCCAAGTCCGGGAACAATGTTGATCACGCCATCGGGCACACCGGCTTCCGTGGCAAGCTGTGCCAGGTAGAGTGTTGACAATGGCGTATCTTCTGCAGGTTTCACCACAACGGTGTTACCAGCCGCCAACGCTGGCGCGATTCCCCAGCCTAAAAGTAGGAACGGGAAGTTCCATGGGATGATGAACCCGCATGGACCCCAAGGATGTCGTACCACGGCAGCTTCGTGATTCTTAACCGCCAGAACCGTGCGACGTTCGATATTCAATGCCAGATCAGCAAAATATCGAGTCGTGTCGATGAAGTTTTGTACATCACCTCGAGCCTGCTCCAGAATCTTTCCGCAGTCGAGCGACTCAATTTGTGAAATAGTTTCAATTTGCTGTTCAACAGCATCCGCTAAGCGATGCAGGATGGCGCTTCTTTCGTTCACGGGCATTGTTGCCCAGCCTGAATTCTTAAACGCCTCATTGGCCACATTTACGGCTGCATCTACATCTTCTTTTTGGAAGCTGAAAACTTCGGCCAATACCTCACCACTACCTGGGTCGTGGGTTGTAAATGTACTTCCACTAGCAGCTTCAACACCCTTACCACCTACCCAGCCTTTGAGCGGGCCACTGGCCAAAAATGCCTCTACTTTTGAGCAAAGTTCCTGCCCTTGAATCGTCGCCATTATGCGTTCCTCTATCTATCAGATGATCGGCTTTCGCCCTCGGATTTTGTGTACAACTAGCAGCCTATTTTAGACGTTTCAATACAAAGCCACAACTAACCGAGTACTGACACAGTATGGGTACTTCCTTTCGATCAAATGCGGTACACTCACAGGATACTAACAATAAATGTTTCTCGAGAACACTTCCTATGCTTAACCGACTAACCGTCTCTGTACTACTCGTTTTCATCCTGCTGAGTAACCTACAGGCTCAACGAAAACTGGGTGAAGCAACTTTTCGTCACATTGAAACAATTGCCGCGGACACTTTCGAAGGACGCCTGGCCGGCTCCACGGGCGGTTACGCTGCCGCCAATTACATAACAAAGATTCTTGCCGACCACGATGTCAAGCCAGCTGGTGACGGCAGCTATTTCCAATTGTTCACCAAGGTATACCCAAACTGTCGCAATATATTTGGAATCATTTCAGGAAGTGATCCTGAGTTATCGAAACAATTGATTGCTATCGGCGCTCACTACGATCATGTCGGTTTTGGAAAGAACAGGAACTCCGGACCGATTCATAACGGCGCCGATGACAATGCCAGTGGTACAGCAACCGTATTGGAACTCGTCAAGCACTTCTCGAAGAGCAAGAACCGGCTAAAACGCTCGCTATTAGTATGTTTTTGGGACAGCGAAGAACAGGGATTAATTGGCTCAAAACATTGGATGGAAAATCCAACCGTCGATGTTTCCCGAATTGTGTTTAAGGTGAACATCGATATGGTGGGTAGACTCGACGGTGACACTCTTGAGTTACAAGGGCATCGAAGTGTCCACGGCTTAAAGCCAATTATGAATCAATTGAACGAAGGTATTGATATCAAGCTCGACTATGTTTGGACGATGGTCGCCAACAGCGATCACTGGCCTTTCATTAATCAGAAGATTCCCGGATTCATGTTTCACACGGGATTACACAAGGAATACCACAAACCAGAAGACGATCCGGAAACCATCGACATCGAGGGCCTCCAAAAAGTTGGATTACTAGCACGAAGATTCATCACCCACTTGGGAACTGCCGATTCCACTCCAAGTTTTCGGGAAGAATCGCTCACCGAGAAAATGCCAAGGCCGTAACACGCATCCCCTTTTCCTCTCCATAAAAAAAGGCAGGGGCCAGAACCTAGTTGGCTCCAACCCCTGCCCGGAGAAACGTATTCTATTTAGCCACGACCTATGCGTTCGAGCACAGTATTGACCGTCTGACGCAGTACATTACCACTGTTACGCAGGCCCTGGACTTCTTTCGGCCACAACTCGATTTCAAGCCGATCAACGACTCCCTGTCGCCCGACAATTGTGGGAACAGACAAAGCCACATCACGGATACCATAGGCACCCTGTTGGACGCTGGAAATCGGCAGAATGCGTTGGCTATCCAACGCAATGGATTCAATCACATCACGGATTGCGATACCTACGGCGAACCCTGCTCCGCCTTTCTTACGAATCACTTCGGCACCACTACCACGGGTCCTAGTGAACAACTCATTCACTAGATTGGGTTGCCAGGCTGGATGTTTATCCAAAGGCAAACCGCCGATCGTAGCACTCGACCAAATCGGAACCATACTTTCACCATGCTCGCCAAGAATCAGGGCTGACATCTGAGTAGGTGGTACCTGAAGCTGTTGTGCAATCAGGCTGCGAAAGCGAATGGTATCAAGCTGCGTACCCAAGCCAATTACCTGGTGGTTGGGCAATCCCATTCGGTCCGCGGCCACGTAAGTTAAAATATCTACGGGGTTCGAAACAACAAAGACAATGGCATCCTGTTTCACGCCAACGCGTTTAATTTCATCGAGGATGGAAACAAACAAATCCGTATTCCGATTGATCAGGTCAAGTCGGCTCTCATCAGGCTTTCGACGCAATCCGGCTGTAATGCAAATCACATCGCTATCGGCGACATGTTCGTAACCGCCGGCCACAATTATCTGATCGGCCGTACTCGGACCACCATGCAGGATATCCAAAGCCTGTCCTTGAGCAGCTTCTAGATTGACGTCCAGCAACGCGATTTCACGAACGACTCCTCCGCACTGCAAAGCAAATGCGGCACTTGATCCGACGAGCCCACCGGCTCCAATAATACTAACTTTCATTTTTCTGTTCCTTGTATGTAATCGAGCTTACGCCGATGCCTTTGCTCCCTGGCTTGCCAGAGCAGACATCACTCGTTCGGTGATCATCTGGATCAACTGTTCCTGATCCGCAGCCGGAGCATTGTTCACGGCAGGTGCTGAGCCTGCGAATCCTCCCATTGCGGGCGGAGCGTTAAAGGTACGTCGTTCGACACCGGAGTTTTCCCAACTGTCTTTGAAGACCGTGTTTGCACACATATCACAATCTGCGTAGTCTTCGTTTCGCGGGTCCGAAAAACCGAGTTTTGCTTTAAGCTCAAGCAATTCGCGTTGCTTATCTTCAGTGAAATAACTGATATTCCCCAAGCCTTTTGCTAGCATCAGCATTCGGCAATAGGCGTCCAAGATCTCAGTCCACCAATAAGCCTGCTCAACGTCTTCCCCATAGCTTACGGTGCCGTGATTTGCCAAAACGATCACATTGGTTTGGTTTACAAACGGTAAGATCGTTTCTGCAAAGGCTTTTCCACCTGGTGTTTCATAACGAGTGATTGGTACGTCACCTAGGAATATTTCCACTTCCGGCAGAACGCATTGCGGAATTGGTTCCCGAGCAATCGCAAAAGCCGTGGCGTGTGGCGGATGGCAGTGAACGACACTCTTGATTTCAGGACGAGCCTTATAAATCTCGAGATGAAGCAGTGCCTCGCTGGAGCGTTTCTTGCGCCCTGCTGTTTGATTCCCATCCATATCAATCGTGCAAATATCGTCCGGAGTCAGAAATCCTTTCGAGTGCATGGTGGGAGTGCAAAGTACTTCGTTATCGCTTACACGAACGGTGATGTTACCATCATTCGCGGCGGCGAATCCCTTATTGTAGATTCTACGACCGATGTCGCAGATATCCTGCTTTACCTTAAATACGTTTGCCATTGTTACGTTTCTCCTTTATAGCAACAGCGTTTCAACTTAGATTAATTTCGTCTAATATCGCGGCGTTATAGGCATCGACCGGTTTGATTGCCGGTCTGAATGGTTGAGCCGCTTCGCCGCCTTCACTGAGTGCGACGACATCCCCATTGCGCGTGGCTAACTCATCCCACAAAACCAAAAAGTCTGTGGAATCGGTATTCTCTTGTCGGAGTTCTTCAAGATTCATTGGAACAACCGCTTTCAAGGTGGCTCCTTCAAATTCATGGGTGCACTGATTGAGCGTGATTGTGCCGATCACTTTTGCTAATCTCATGCCTATCTCCTGTTTCTAATTTATTTCATTCGTTTTTGGATTCATTCCTGACTAGAGCCAGGCGGGAATCGCCGCATACTGAAGTTCAAAGAACTTCTTTGTGATTGCGGGCAAACGCCAATTACCAACGTCTTCGCGACCGACGACCAGCACATTCGCAGCGACCGACGTACAACGTCGTTCCATCGCTCCCATGCCCTGCTCAATATTGAGCTCAACCGTGCGTAGACTCGGGAGCCTACTCATGGCGACCACCGCGATTTCCGGTGAGTCGGTCAGGACAATCGTGCGACTGAATTCGGTAATATTTCGACCTGCTTCAATCACACAGTCGAATTGGACTATCTCTGGAAATTCCGCTAACAACCGTGTGGCTTTTAACGACTCTGGCAGGCCACCGCCAACGACGACAAACTGCCGTTTATCTTTCATGACAGCGGGTGTTGTTGCCGCCACAGGCATTCGCTTTACCCCAACGCCTCGATCCTTGAAAAGATCGATTGCTGCTGGAGTAACAACTGCCTTGGGTCGGATAATCACTTCATCACCATGGCTCAATCCCTGGGGGATTTGCGCGGTGGTGATCACCCTTTCGTTCAAGACAAGGCCTGGCGTGGCAGATCCGTTGTCTTTCTCGAATTGATTAACGATGCGGTCCACCACTTCGTTAATCACATCTTCAAGTTGATCTTGATTGAGCATTAGTCCTTAATACCTGCCACAGACCACCGAGCCGGAGTCGCGTCTGCCTGAAGTGCTTCACGCATAGCTTTTCCGTCCGAAGTAATAATCACAGTGTCTCCTTTTCCGGCACCTACGGTATCCAATGCCAACAGCGGGAAGCCATCTGGCGTTTTTCCGTCGGTAAGGTAAGGCTGCACTACCAACATTTTCGATCCCACCATGGACTGATGTTTGATGGTTGATACGGCTGTCCCTATTACACTGGCCACTTGCATGCTGTTTTCCCCTATCGTCCCAACACATGTAAGTTGTCGATGAGTGAGCATCTGCGTTCCCTCGTAAAGGTAAGGGGAGTCGTAACCCCTTCCCCGGTAGGACCAGCGATTGAGAACGAAAGATAACCTTCGCCTCCCAGGCCCAACCCTGCCATGCAAGGCCCATTCTTCACGAAGATTGTGGTATCCAATGCTTTGGCCATCTTGGTCATATTCGTAACATTGTTCGAATGAATGATGGCCGTATGCCGAAAGCCATGTTCGTAATGTTTTGCCATGGCGATACCCTCATCCACATCGCGTACTCGCACGAATGGCACGAATGGCATCATCTGTTCCACGGTGACAAAAGGATGGTGCTGATCTGTTTCGCCGAACAAGAGTTCCGTGTCAGCGGCGACACTTAAGCCAGCTGCCTGAGCAAGCACGGATGCATCTTTCCCCAAATAATCTTTAGACGGAGCATCATGGTTGTCATCACCGACCTGAACGATTGCCTTGGCTGTCAACTGATCTACCTGCGATCCGTTTAGACGTGCCGCACCAGCACGAGCCATCGCATCCATCATTTGGTCGAATACCGAATTAACAACGAATACTTCCTTCTCTGCGATACAAAGCAAGTTATTATCAAACGCTGCTCCCTGGATAATCGAACGCGCGGCTCGATCCAAGTCCGCCGTTTCATCTACCACCACTGGAGGATTTCCCGGTCCGGCAACAACCGCTCGCTTGCCACTATTAAGTGCAGCCCGAGCGACTGCTGGGCCGCCGGTGACACAAATCAGAGCAACATCACGGTGCTTGAAAATAATATCAGCTGTCTCCAGTGTTGGCTCGGCCATGACGCAGATCAGGTTATCAATCCCCAAATCATCATAAATTGCTTTATTGAACCGACGGACTCCTTCGGCTGCCACTTTCTTCCCGCTGGGATGAGGATTGACAACGACCGTATTACCTGCCGCGATCATACTCACTGCATTTCCGGTAATGGTAGGCAATGAATGAGTTACAGGAGTAATCGCTCCGATCACGCCAAACGGTGCGTGTTCGACCACGGCCAGTCCATGATCACCGGAGAACACTTCACTTCGCATAAACTCAACCCCTGGTGATAACGTCCCAAGCGTTTTGAGCTTATCTATTTTATGTTCCAGGCGTCCAATTTGCGTTTCATTCATCTCCATCGTGCCAAGCTCTACACATTGCTCGATGGAAATCCGGCGGATGTGACCGATGATCTTCTTACGATCCTCTATGGTCATCGTCTGCAGCTGTTCAAACGATGCTCGCGCTGCCTGGACGGCTTCATTCGCATCATGGAATACACCATGCCGTCCAACCAAACTACCACCCGAAACAACCGGGGCTCGGCCTACTTCGGCCAGCACCTGGCTTACCACATCGCGTATTAGGGTTTCACTGATTTGCATTTCATTACTCACTTGCAGTTAAACGTTTCTCAAAGACGGACCTATTGACCACTTTCCCGTCGATACACACAACCGTTGTCGACGTGAACCTGGTCAACGATTCCGACCACCACTGCATCAATTGGAAGTTTGCTTGTACCCTCGGTCATGCGAGCACTAGAACCCTGCGTCAACAACACAAAATCGTCCACGCCGGCACCAAGTGTATCGACAGCCACAAAGGTCCGACCGGTTGTTGTCAGACTTTCGCGTTTCTTCGCTTCCAGCCGATAAGGCTCGACAACGAGTAGCTTATGTCCCACCATGGATTCCACCTTTTGGGTGGCCACAACAGAACCTGTAACTCTGGCTACAAACATCTAATTACCTTCCAATAATGATTGCGTTTGACGTGCCACGACAATCTCTTCGTTCGTCGGAACGACCCAAATCTCGCAAGCACTCGCTTCACTGCTGATCCTGGCTTCACCGTCAGCGTTGTCGTTGGCCGTGTCACACAGCTCAATGCCTAACGCCGACAGATCGGAACAAACCGCTTGACGGACTTCACGCCCGTTTTCGCCAATTCCACCGGTAAATACGATGGCATCTGCACCACCTAACTCAACTAATAAGCCTCCAAGATGGCGTCTCGTTTCTGAGATAAAAATATCCAGTCCCAATTGCGCCTCTTCGGACCCTGCTGCAGCAGCGTTCTCCAGGTCACGGCAATCTCCACTCGTACCACTTACTCCTGCCAGTCCACTATGGCTGGCAAGCCGCTCAAGTACTTCGGGGAGAGTCAGACCTGTTTTTTCCATAATCACCGGTAATGCAAATGGATCGAAATCACCCACCCGATTGTTATGAGGCAAGCCTGACTGAGGGCTCATACCCATCGTGGTGGCCACGCTTTGCCCGTCACGACTAGCGCAAAGGCTGCTTGATCCACCCAGGTGGCAGGAAATCACTCGCAGGTTGTCACGACCAAGAATTTCGGCCATTCTTCCAGCGATGTAGCGATGACTCGCTCCGTGAAATCCCCATTTCTTCACATGAAACTCTTCCGCCCACTCACGCGGGATTGCATAGTTTTTGTTCCGAGCGGGGATCGTCTGGTGATATCCTGTTTCGAAAGCCGCAACTAATGGGATTTCCGGCAATTTATCGGCAAGCTGCCGCATAGCGCTGATGTAAGGAGGATTATGAGCTGGTGCAACACCGCTCATCTCCTCCATTGCATCAAGCACTTCATGCGTCACTTTTTGAACACCGCTGTAACGGCCGCCGTGGACTGCTTTAAATCCAATTGCTGCAACTTCACTTGCATCGGCAATACATCCATGTTCCGAGTCGGTTAGCTGATCCAGGCACTGCCTGACAGCCACACTATGATCCGGCACCTGAAGAACTAGCTCGCTTCGCTTGTCACCAATTTCAACAAAACATTCGCTTTGTTCTGCACCGATCCTCTCGACACCACCACGAGCAAGTTGCTCCTCAGTGTCCATGTCGAATAGACGATACTTAAAACTGGTTGAACCGAGATTGGCTACTAAGATCTTCATTTTCTGAATCCTTTCCTTCGTTCCTCTACTGTCATTGCGTCTAGCTAAAGAACGCTCCGGACAGTCCCTCAGCAGGACGAGGAATGACATGACTGGAGATCAGTTCACCTATCTGACTTGCAGCACCTGAGCCAGCTTCTACAGCCGCACGCACGCTACCTACATCGCCAGAAACGATTGTCGTCACAAGACCACCACCGATATCCACTCGCTTTACAACTTCAACGTTCGCAGCTTTGCTCATCGCGTCTGTCGCTTCGACAAGCCCGATTAAGCCACGAGTTTCTACTAAACCAATTGCACTTTGCATTGTTAAGTTTCCTTCAATTTGAATAAGGTTTTAGAATCTCTGATTCGCCCAACTCTAGGAGCTCTTAGCAGATTTTTTCGCAGGTTGTTTAATAACCTTTGAAACATCAGCATGTGGACGAGGAATAACCTGAACACTTACGACTTCACCAACTCGTCCTGCAGCATTCGCACCGGCATCGGTAGCGGCTTTTACTGCAGCAACATCGCCAGTGACGAATGTGCTCACTAAACCAGAGCCAACTTTATCCCAACCAAGGAAATCAACATTGGCTGCTTTCATCATTGCGTCGGATGCTTCGACCAGGGCTACAAAGCCCTTTACTTCGATCATGCCCAACGCTTCCATAGCAGTTGCCATTTCTTACTC
>CEUM01021806.1_pt1 | contig 22696 bp, 23 predicted proteins | sample 356421 | NCBI WGS metagenome assembly CEUM01 (sample SAMEA2622716, study PRJEB7988) | marine metagenome | biome: marine biome (ENVO:00000447); feature: surface water layer (ENVO:00002042); material: "saline water (ENVO:00002010), including plankton (ENVO:xxxxxxxx)" | depth 5 m | reverse complement strand
CATCTATCAATTCATCCGAAGAAGCAGATAAAGTGATGAATGGAATCTTCATTTCTTCAGCACCAGCAGCTAAATCATTAACACGACTCCAGGAATGATTAGCTGTTTTTGAAAGATCATAAGCAACTACTAGAATTGCATAATCTGAGTTTAGGATTGAATCAGTATAATCAGCTCCATCAATAGAAATAGTAAAGTCTTTAACAGGAGGTTCATACCCCTCAATTTCAATCCACTTTTCCGTGTTAGATATAAAATCATCTGTTTGCCAATTCCACTCTGAAGAAAGTACTACCTTCTCTTCTCCTGTTTCTTTATTTTTCACTAAAAAATAATCTATCTTTTCTGGACAAGGAAGACCTAACTCATCGCAAGACTTCATGCCTTCAGGAATACTTTTACCAACAGCATAAGGACGAAAATCTTTTATTGGCAAATGATTATATGTGTGATAAACAAGGGTAAAGCAAAAGAAGGTTATAACAACTAACAAAATGTTTTCCATCCTGAATGAAAGCAACGGTTTTACAACATTCTTTTTCAAGAAAATAACTGTTATAAAAAATAAAAGAACAATATCCTTTCCAAATGATTCCCAAGGAGTTAACTTTACAGCATCACCAAAGCAACCACAATCTGTAACCTTATTAAAGTATGCTGAATAGAATGTGAGAAAAGTGAAGAAAACAATCATCCCAAGTAAGGACCAAGAAGTGAATTTTGGTCTTGCCCCGATTAGAACCATGACACCCAAAACAATTTCAGCAATACAAATACCTGCCGCTAGCAAAAAAGAAAAAGGAATTAAAAATTCCATATTAAGTACTCCTGACGAAAAATATTCCTCAAGCTTATATGAAAATCCAAGCGCATCATTTGCTTTAATTAATCCAGAAACAATAAATAAAAGCCCTACTAATAATCTAGAAATAAATGTTAAAAATTGCATATTAATTTAATTTTATGAGTGCGAAAATCGCATAGTTAATCATATCAAAATAATTGGCATCGATACCTTCAGAAATCAAAGTTTTTCCCTTGTTATTTTCTATTTGCTTTACTCTTAAAAGCTTTTGAAGAATCAAATCTGTTAATGAACTTACGCGCATATCTCTCCATGCCTCGCCATAATCATGGTTTTTAGCCTGCATCAAGTCATTCGCTTCCTGTGCTAGATTATTATACATAACATCTACCTCTTCTGTGTCCATATCTGGTTGTTCTGCAATTCCTTTTTCTAACTGAATAAGTGCAATAATAGAATAGTTGACAATTCCAATAAATTCATTTCGTATATCCTCACCTACTTTCTGACGACCTTCATTCATCTCAATACTGCGAATACGTTGAGCTTTAATAAATATTTGATCTGTTAAAGAACTCAATCGAAGTATACGCCAAGCACAACCATAATCTTTCATTTTCTTGATGAAAATATCCTTACATTTGACCATTGCCAAATCATATTCATGTATGGTTTTTTCCATGTGTTGAATTATATTTTATAATGAATAAAGATAAAAATTTCCACCCTACAAAAACGATTGACATACATGGTATATTGCTTGATTTATCAACAACTCATGTAATGGGAATTCTAAATGTAACCAATGATTCATTTTATGATGGAGGAAAACACAATAATTTGAGAAAAGCCCTCAAAAAAGTTGAGCAATTTATCAAGGAAGGTGCTAGTATTGTAGATATAGGGGGCTACTCTTCAAGGCCTGGTGCTAAGCATATTTCTAATAATGAAGAATGGAAACGTTTAAAAGAGATTGTGCCAATTGTTAACAAGGAGTTCCCTGAAATTATTATTTCAGTAGATACATTTCGTGCTGATATTGCGCAAAAATCTTTTGAAAATGGAGCGCACATGATTAATGATATTTCGGCAGGTGAAATGGATAGTAATATGTTTGACACCATTGCTAAATTACAAGTTCCTTATATCATGATGCACATGCAAGGAAAACCTCAAAACATGCAAGACAATCCAAAATATAGCTGCATAGAAAAAGAAGTTTTTTGTTACTTTGAAAACAAAATAAAAACATTAAAAAATAAAGGAGTAAAAAATATTATTATTGATCCTGGATTTGGTTTTGGAAAAACCCTAGTACATAACTACCAACTTTTAAACAATTTAGAGTTATTACACGACTTAAACTTACCCATTCTTGTAGGTGTTTCTAGAAAATCAATGATATATAAGTTGTTAGAAAATACTCCCGAAGATTGCTTAAATGGTACTACAGCTTTAAATACTGTTTGTTTACAAAAAGGTGTTTCTATTTTACGCGTTCACGATGTCAAAGAAGCGGTTGAATGCACGAAAATCATTAACTTCGCTCAAAATCACTATTAGATGAATTTTTTAGAATTCAGCATCTTAGACATTGTCGACATCCTACTAGTTGCTTTCCTACTTTTTCAACTTTACAAACTTGTAAGAGGAACTGTTGCAATTAAGATTTTCATAGGAATTTCAGCAATTTACCTTCTTTGGAAACTAGTAGAAGCATTACAAATGGACCTACTTAGTGAAATTTTAGGACAATTCATTGGTGTTGGTGTATTAGCAGTAATTATTGTATTTCAGCAAGAATTAAGAAAATTTCTTTTAATGATTGGCAACACAAAATTCTTTTCGAAAGATGGAATTATGAAGTTTAAATGGGTGAACGAAGAAAATACTGCCGAAGTAAATATTAACGCTGTTATTGATGCTTGTAAGCAAATGGCTAATAGTATGACAGGAGCAATCATTATTATCACTAAAGAAAACTCCCTATCATCTTACATTGACACAGGTGAATTGATACAAGGCAAAACTTCCACTAGTCTATTGCAAAACATCTTCTTTAAAAATAGTCCGATGCATGATGGAGCTGTAATTATCACAGGAAATAAACTAATGGCTGCTCGGTGCATTTTACCAGTTATTGAAAATGATGCCTTTCCTTCTCACTTGGGGATGCGACATAGAGCTGGTGCCGGTATTACAGAAAACACTGATTGCTTAGCTATTATAGTTTCTGAAGAAAGGGGAAAAATATCTTTTGCTAAAAATGGTAAACTAGAAATCGATTTAAGTTCCGAACAACTAAAAGGAAGGTTACAAGAAGAACTTCACTAGTTTTTCTCTTCAAACTGTTTTACCAACTCCTCAATTGGAATACCTAAATTTTGAATTGAAAGCTTTACTGTTTCTGATAATTCGTGTTGTGGGTATTTATTTAAAAAAGATTCATACACTGTTTTTGCTTGCTCTTGTTGACCTAAATAATTCTCTAACACAAATCCCTGATAAAAAAGTGCTATTTCAGCTTTTTCATAATTTGGGAAATCATTGTATACTTTTTGAAAAAAATACAATCCTTTAACTGGGAGTTGTAGTGAATGTGTATATAAGTCGCCTAATTGCATGTAATAATCGGGCATAGTTGTTGAATCAGTGTATTTTTTAATATAATTTTCCATCTCTGAAACCAATTCTTGAGTTACTTCTAAATTTTTTTTTGGATCAGCATTTACGAGTTGTAATTGCAAATCATATATTTTGTCCAAATGAATCTTTTGATCGGACTGGCAAGCAAAAGCTAAACACATTAACAACACTCCAAAAATATGTTTCATTATCTACCTTTTTTTTGTGGAAACTTCATTCGATAATCTACTGTAATATTTCCCTTTGATATATCTTTCAGTTTTCGCTTTAACAAGCGTTTCTTTAGAGGGCTTAAATAATCAATAAACAAAACACCTTCAATGTGATCATATTCATGTTGAATAATACGTGCTGCAATTCCCTCAAATACTTCTTCGTGAGTAATGAAATGCTCATCTTGATAACGAATACGAATCTTTGGTTTTCTTCTCACATCTTCCCTTATATGCGGTATAGACAAACACCCCTCGTTAAAACTCCACTCTTCACCCTCTTCTTCTAAAATTTTGGGATTTAAAAAAACTTGCTGAAAATCTTTTAATTCAGGATCATCTTCTTCAAAAGGAGATGCATCTACAATAAATAAACGAATACTTTTACCAATTTGCGGTGCTGCTAAACCAACTCCGCTTGCTTCATGCATTGTTTCAAACATATTATCGATAAGCTCCGATAACCCTTCATAATCCTCATCGATTTTTTTTGTCTTTTTCTTCAAGACAGGTGTTCCAAATGCTACAATAGGTAGTATCATTTATAATAATTCATTAATGATTTGTTCAATTGACAATCCTTCTGCCTCTGCCTTGTAATTTTTAACCATTCTGTGACGAAGAATTGGAATTGCTACTGCTTTCACATCTTCAATATCTGGTGAAAATTTACCGTTAATAGCAGCATGACATTTTGCTCCAATGACAAGAAACTGAGAAGCTCTAGGTCCAGCTCCCCAACTCAAAAACTTATTTACTTTTTGGTGAGCATACTCAGTATTTGGACGTGTTTTAGCAACTAGTTTTACTACATATTCTGTTACATTATCTGCAATAGGAATCTTTTTTATCAGTGATTGTAATTCTGAAATTTGAGTACCATCCATTACTTTACTCAACTTCACTTTTTTATCAGTAGTTGTATTACGAACTACCTCTAACTCCTCTTCTAATGTTGGGTAATCTAGCACAACATTAAACATAAATCTATCCAACTGTGCCTCTGGCAAAGGATATGTACCTTCTTGTTCAATAGGGTTTTGCGTAGCCAACACAAAAAATGGTTGAGCTAATTCAAATCGCTCACCTGCAGATGTAACTGAACGCTCTTGCATAGCTTCTAGCAAAGCCGCCTGTGTTTTTGGAGGAGTACGGTTAATTTCGTCAGCCAAAATAATATTTGCAAACAATGGACCCTTTTTGAAACGAAATTGTCTGTTCTCATCTAAAATTTCTGCTCCGACTATATCAGACGGCATTAAGTCAGGTGTGAATTGAATCCTCTTAAAATCAAGCCCTAAGGCTTCTGCAATAGTCTGAACTAATAATGTCTTGGCCAGGCCAGGAACACCTACTAATAAACAATGACCACCACTAAAAATTGAAATTAAAACATTTTTAATGACTTCATTCTGTCCAACTATAACTTTTCCAATCTCTGTCCTAAAGTCGTTATACGACTTTTGAAAATGTTTTATTGCTTCTACATCAGACATATTTACCTCCAATTATTTTTAAACGAACATTCATAATCAGCTTTGATTAAAATATAGGTTTCTTTAATTTTTTTCTTAATCCATTTCTCAGAGGCTTTATTCTTTAAATGTTGCTCCGCTACCATTTTAATTCGATCATAGTCATCCTGAAGATTGGCTCTGTGAGATTCTGTTTTCTTTTTTAAAAATAAAGCTCTATACCCTTTTCTTTGATCTATGGCAGTAAAGGAGACGGGTTCAGAAATATGACCTACACTTAAATTTTCTACCGCAAAATATAACGAAGGTTCAATTTCTTCAATTGCTAAACTTGAAGCACCTGTTTGAGGGTTTATAATTAAACCTCCATTATTCTTGGATTCATCTTCAGAAAACTGAAAAGCTGCATCTTCAAAACTTAAACTATCTATCTTAATTAGGTTTATAATACTATCTAGTTTGGACTTTGCTTTGTTCATGCTAATTAATGAAAAACTGGGCTTCAATAAAATGTGGCGAACGTTAACCTGTTCTCCTCTTCTAGCTATCATTTGGATTAGATGAAATCCAAACTTAGTTTCTACTATATCAGACACCTCTCCTTCTTGTAATTTGTATGCAACAGCCTCAAACTCTGGAACTAAGACTCCCCTTCCTAAAAATCCTAGCTCACCTCCATTTTTTGCAGACCCAATATCTTCCGAATATAAAGTAGCAAGAAATTTAAAATCTTCTCCTGATTCTACACGATTTTTAAACTCTAATAGTTTATTTTTCAATCGAAGTTTTTCCTGAGCATCAACTTTTGGATATACTACAATTTGAGATATCTGCATTTCTGCAGGAAGAATTGGCAAACTATCCTGTGGAATATTGTTATAAAACTTACGAACATCATCAGGAGTAACCTTCACATCAGCAGTTATTCTTCCTTCCATGCGCTGTGCTAACATTTGATCTTTAAAAACAGGCTGAAACTCTTCTCTAAGCTGAGCAATTGTTTTACCAAAATATTCTTCTAATTTTTGTTCTGAACCTATTTGGCTTACAAAATATTGAATACGTTGATCTATAGCAGAAACAATCTCTTCATCATTTACTTCAACACTGTCAATTTGTGCTTGATAAGCCAAAAGCTTTTGATACAATAAGTCTTCAAATATTTGACATTTTAATTGTATTTCACCGCCAACATGTCCTTGCGTCTTCATTTGTTGCGCTTGACCTTCTATAGCAGAATATAGAACAATTTTTTCACCAACAATGGCTGCTACTCCATCTAGTTTTTTTTGTGCATTAGCAGTAAAAAAAACTACTACTAACAACAGAGCAGATAAGCTAATTCGCTTCATATTTTATTTGACCTTTTGCTAGTGCATTTTGATAAAGTTCTGTTTCCATCTTTTTCAAAAATACTAGCTTACGTTTATTCAAAATTATATTTCTTATGCGTGTTCGCTCTAAATCTAAAGGAGAAACGCTATTTTTTATTTTATATTTTTTAAATCGCACTAAATAAAGCCCTGTACTATCACTCAAAACATCAAACTTTTTCTTAGCTAAATAATCCTCAGGATTATTTGAAGTTATAGGAACCTTTCTTAATACGTCTGAAAAATACACCCAAGTAGAGTCATTTAAACTAAATTCTTCAGCAAATTGATAACAATACTCCTCCAAAAATAATTTGTCATTTTCTTTGTCGGAAAGATACCATTTTTTCAATTTTGACATTTTTGGAGCATCCTCATCTACTTTCACATAAATCATTTGAACGATATGGTCTTTCAGTTCAAATTCTTTCTTGTGCTCATTGTAGTAATCCTGTATTTGGTAATCATAAACTGTAGTATCCATTTTTTGGGAAACTAATGCCTGTTGATAATGATAAATTAACAATGAATTTTGATAACTTTCTATTTGCTTTTGTACTGATTCTAACTGATTTGTAAGGTTATTTTGAGCTTGTTGAACCATTAATTGTTCTTTCACCCAACTTTCAATCCAATTTTGTACAAAATCTACACTATCTTCTTTAGAATCAAAACCATCTAATAATGATTGTACATCAGAAAGTAAAAGTTTCTTTTCATGTACTGTTGCTAATACAACATCATCGGATGTTGAAAAATAATGGCAGGAAGAAAGACCAAAGAGTAATAAAATCCATGTCTTTCTAATCATACTATTCAGAAATAATAGAGTTTAAAACTTCTTGATTTATAAATACTGGATAACGAAGTTCTAATTCTTTGATCCAAGATGACTCTAAGTAATCTTGATAATTAGAGATCACTTGTCCTTTTGCCTCCTCTAATGTTTTAATAGAAGGATCTAATAATTCATAAATATCAGCAAATGTAACTACACCTTCATTGAATTCATTTTTCGTTAAACCTAGCTCCCATAAATGCGTATCTAAATGTTCATTATCTCCATTTGAAAATTTAGCAGATTCTACCTGTAAGTTTAATGGGTTTTCGTTATTAAGAACTGTCAGTATATCTTCTACAGAAAGTTTATACTCCCCCTTTCCAAGTGACAACAATGAAAGCTCTTTTGAAGATAACAAACGTACATTTGATCTGCTAGAAAGCAGCTTTCTAACACGATTGGATACTTCTTGATTTAAACAAGTGTAAACAGTTGCATCAACACGCTCAGGCCACTGATAACTATCTTTAGTCAACTCATAATATTGTTTTAAACCAACGGAATCTTGAACAGCTTTTCCCCATACTTTTTGATCCATTAAGTCAAACAAAAGAATACCATCCCTATACTCTTGCATAAGAGCTGCAAATTCAGGATACTTCTCTTCTAAACGAGAATCCTCTAAGTTAATACATGTTTTCTCTACCCAATCTTGATACATCTGATTTATAGCAGAAATTATCTTAGTCTGGTCTATAGGTGTTTTGTTTCTTTCTATATAAAGAGCAAAATCTGACTGAGTATATTTTTGTCTATTCAATGTAAACAACACTCTATTAGTGCTCATACTTTCAGCAGTCCAGTTGTCTTCAAAGTCAATGCCATAAAAAGGTGTTAAGGCACTTTTATATTCTCTAAACTGATTATCCGATTTTATTTTTTTGATAAGTACTTGTCTTCCTTTATTAGCTCGGCTATCTCTTTTAATTTTTCGTTCAATATCAGCTTTTGTCTCTTCTAAAGTAGGTACATCTTTTTTATCGATTAGTTTTAGGATATGCCAACCGTAAATAGTTTGTATGGGCGCTGAAATATCACCCTTTTTTTCAAGTTCAAAAGCTGCTTCTTCAAACTCTGAAACCATTTGACCTGTACTAAACCAAGGTAATTCACCTCCCTGATTACTAGAACCTTTATCATCTGAATACCTTACTAACTCATCAAAGGACTTTCCTTCTTTGAAAAAATCCAACAATTGAGCTAATTTATCACTTGCTACTTTTTTCTCTTGTTCAGTGGCGTTTGATTTTTGTTCAATCATAATATGCGCTACCTTCACTTCTCCCCTTGAAGTACGCTTGTCTGTTGTTTTAACAATGTGATATCCAAAGCGTGTTCTAAACGGCTTTGAGACAGTCCCTACTTTCGTGTTATAAGCTGCTGTTTCGAATGGATAAACCATTCTAAAAGCAGAAAAATAACCTAAATCACCCCCATTACTTTTTGCTGATGGATCTTCAGAATATGATTTTGCAACAGATTCAAAATCTTCCCCATTTAAAATTTTACTTCTCAGAGAGTTGATCTTGTTATAAACCTCTAATGTATCTTTAGGTAATGCATTCTCATCTAACAATAATAAAATATGACTCGCTCTTACCTCATGCGTCATTCGATTATAAGCTTCTGTGATTAGTGATTCTTCAGCTTGCCTATCTGTAAGGTATGGTCTTGCTAACTGCTTTCTGTATCCTGCTAATTCCTTTTGAAAACTTACGGCTGTGTCTAATTGCATTTGCTCAGCATCGAGAACTTTCATCTTAAACTTCACAAACAAGTCTAAGTAATCTATCATTTCTTCTTCAGTAATCTCTTCAAGATTGTTGTTCTTTTGAAAAACGCTTTGAAATTCAGAAACTGTTACTTTTTCAGGACCTACTGTAAGTAATATCTCATCATTTGATTTTTGTGTTGATGATGCCATTAAAGCAACCGCCAACAATGCGAAAATATTGTTCATTTAATTTTTATTTATTTATTGTTATCTACTGTAATTTGGAGCTTCTCTAGTAATTTTAACATCATGGGGATGACTTTCTGTTACTCCTGCTGATGTTATTCTGATGAACTTCGCTTCATACATATCTTCTATACAAACTGCACCACAATAACCCATACCGGCACGTAAACCTCCTACCATTTGATGCAATACTTCATTCAAGTTCCCTTTGTAAGCTACACGACCAACAATCCCTTCTGGAACTAATTTTTTAGCGTTTTCCTCATTTCCTTGAAAGTAACGATCTTTTGAACCAGCTTGCATAGCTTCTACCGAACCCATACCTCTATATGCCTTAAACTTTCTTCCTTCATATATAATTGTTTCTCCTGGAGCTTCCTCTACACCAGCAATGATAGAGCCTAACATAACTGTATTTGCTCCAGCTACCAATGCTTTCACAATATCTCCTGAGTATCGAATACCACCATCTGCTATTACAGGAACATCTTTTCCTTTCAATACTTCTACTACTTCTAATACCGCTGAAAGTTGTGGAACACCTACACCGGCAACTACACGAGTTGTACAAATTGATCCGGGACCAATTCCAACTTTCACAGCATCAACTCCTGCCTCAACTAACGCCAAGGCTGCTTTTCCTGTTGCTATATTACCAGCAACAACATCTAATTCTGGGAATGCTTTCTTCACTTTCGACACAGTGTCGATTACACCTTTACTATGCCCATGGGCTGTGTCGACAATAATAGCGTCTACACCTGCTTTCACCAATGCTGAAACTCTGTCGATTGTATCTGAAGTAACACCTACTGCTGCTGCTACTCTTAATCGACCATAAGTATCTTTACAAGCATTTGGTCTTGTTTTATTTTTTATAATGTCTTTGTAAGTGATTAAGCCAACTAACTTACCTTCTTCATCTACAACCGGAAGTTTTTCAATTTTATTCGCTTGTAGAATATCCTCCGCATTTTCTAAATCAGTTAACTGAGTAGTCACTAATTCTTCAGAAGTCATCAATTCTGTAATAGACTTTTCTTTATTTTTCTCGAAACGTAAATCTCTATTCGTCACGATTCCTACTAAATCATTATTAATGTTAATTATAGGAATACCTCCAATCTTATGTTCTTTCATTATCGCTAAAGCCTCTCCTACATTAGAATCTTTTGAAAGGGTAACAGGATCTAATATCATTCCACTTTCTGAACGCTTAACTTTTCTCACTTCAGCAGCCTGATTATCTATTGTCATGTTTTTATGCAACACTCCGATACCACCTTCTTGTGCAATTGCAATTGCCATTTTAGCTTCTGTGACAGTATCCATTGCTGCGGACACAATAGGAATATTTAGTCTGATATTTCTTGAAAATTGAGAAGAAACTTTGACCTGAGATGGAAGTACCTCAGAGTAATCTGGAACAAGCAATACATCATCATATGTTAAACCTTCCCCAATTATTTTTGAATTGTCTGACGACATACTATCGCTTTTTTGTGTGAAAAATAAAATTTGGCAAATTTACTAAATTATTAAGCAATTCTCTTTAATAGCTATAAGATTATCGAATCAATCTTATTGTTCCTTGTCTACTTCCTTTTTCACTAGAACCAAAATTAAAATCTAAATGGAAATTATACACCCCTGATTCAGATACTTTTCCATTGTAATACCCATCCCAAAAACCTGATGGACTTGTAATCTCGTGAATCTTTACTCCCCACCTGTTGTATATCTGTAAACTGAAAGAGCTAATTGATTCCAAACCTACAATTAAAGGTTTCCATGTGTTGTTTTTAATATCACCATTTGAGGGAGTAAATGCGGAAGGAAAAAAAATAGTCGGCTCTTTTGTCAAACAAATTCTATTAGAATATACAGTGTCTTGCAATCCCAATACATTTTCTTGTTGTTCGTAAGAAATTGCAAAAGCACAAATTGAACCGACCTTATCCGAGATATCAATCAACCCATACGAATTAGGGATTATTGACCTAATTTGCTCTAAATCACCATTCACATCCAACCATAAACTATACGACTCTTTTTCTAAAAAGAATGGATAATCAATCCATGAAAGCTGCATTTCTGAAGGCTTTAAAGACAATGCGCTTAACTTCAGTTGATGGGCTTCAAACTGCTCAATTGTATCAGGATAAGAAGGTAAGACATACGGTCTTGCACAAATATCAAAAGTCTTAACTTTATAGTGATAAATGTTTTGATTAGGAAAAACCATCTCATCTATCAAAACACCCGATTTTTCATTTTCTAAAACATTGGCGTCTCCTATATATTGAAAGAATCCACCATCAAAGGAAGAACGGTAAACTTCAAAATAATCAACAAAATAAGAATCCGAAATAACGCTAACTTCTATAAAATTATCATTATCAACATTTACTTTGTTTATGTAGGCATAAGTAGGTGGAACCACCTGAGTTGTAGTGATTGCAAATCGATTTGATTTAGAAACGGAATCCAAAGTATTGTAGGCTTGTAATGTAAAAGTATACTTAGAAGAATAATCTACTGGATAATTATATATTGTATCTAAATTAGACAACAAAATTTCATTTACTATTTCGAAGCCACTTCCGCTCAAGTCTTTTTGATGCACAATAAGTTTAAATCCTACTTGATTAAGCATTTCTGGATACAAATCCCACATTAACTCACAAACAGAGTCACATAAGCTGTAGAAATAATTCATAAAAAGTGTTGAATGTGCCTCGCTCCTAGAGCTACTATTTCCTAATGCATCGAAAGCCACAATACTATAAGTTTCTTGCTGAAATTGTGAATTGGAACCTTGAGTTATATATGATAAATTTTGTTGGCCATAAACAGTGTCTAAAGGAATCCACAAACCAGCTGCATCTTGAAAGTAAATAACATAACCTACCGCTTCAGGTGCATTATTGTACCAATATATTTCTACTTGCTGACTTAATGAATCGACAGACAGATGAGTAATCGTAGGTGGATCTGGGTCCTGACTTTTAACTTCTCCACATAAAAGCAATGTACATAAAAGTAAAAATACTCTCATCATATTAATTGAATTCAGTTAACAAAAATATTGATAATTTATTGCCTATACGGAAAGAAATTGAAGTTCGTTTTTAGCAGATAAAAACTCATTCCAAATTTCATCTACAACTTCAGCTGCTGGCTTTATCTCATTCATCAAGCATGAGATTTGACCTACCTCTAATTCTCCTTTTTGTAAATCCCCTAAAAACATTCCTTTTTTTGCACGACCTCTTCCAAGCAATTCCTTTAACTCCTGCTTGTTAGCACCCATTTGATAAGCAGCTTCCACTTTTTGATAAAATTCATTTTTCAACAAGCGAACAGGAGTCAACTCTTTAAGTGTCAGCTTAGTGTCTCCTTCTTTTGCATTAAGAATATAATCCTTAAAGTTTTGATGCGCTGAAGATTCATGTGTAGCAATGAATCGACTTCCAATCTGAACTGCCTCAGCTCCTAATGCCATAGCCGCCAACATTCCTCTTCCTGTTCCGATACCACCAGCTGCTATTAACGGAATATCTATCGATTGACGAACTATCGGAATCAAACACATGGTAGTTGTTTCTTCCCTTCCGTTATGACCGCCTGCTTCAAAACCTTCAGCAACTATAGCATCTACACCAGCTTCCACACATTTTTTTGCAAACTTTACATTACTTACCACATGCACTACAGTAATACCATATTCTTGCATATGAGCCGTCCACTTTTTAGGATTCCCTGCCGAAGTGAACACAATTTGAACACCCTCATCTATCAATATTTGTATATGATCATCAATCTGAGGATATAATAATGGTAGATTTACTGCAAATGGTTTATCGGTTGCTTCTTTACATTTTTGAATATGCTCCTTTAATATTTCTGAATACATAGATCCTGATCCAATAATCCCAAGTCCTCCCGCATTAGAAACAGCAGAAGCAAGCTCCCAACCACTACACCAAATCATCCCCGCTTGAATAATGGGATATTTTATTCCAAATAGTTTTTTTATTCTATTGCTCATTTTATCTTTGTTGCGATAACGAAAGTAGGTAATTTTATCATCATGAATAAAGACAAAAAAATATTTGACCTGATAGAACAGGAAAGACAGCGCCAAACACATGGCATCGAGCTAATTGCTTCTGAAAACTTTGTAAGTAATCAAGTAATGGAGGCTTTAGGCTCTGTACTAACTAATAAATATGCAGAAGGATTTCCGAGACGAAGATATTACGGTGGATGCGAAATAGTAGACCAAGTAGAACAATTAGCTATTGATAGAGCTAAAGAATTGTTTGGAGTGGAATATGCCAATGTACAACCACATTCAGGATCGCAAGCCAATGCAGCTGTTATGTTAGGCGTATTAAAACCTGGCGATAAAATTTTAGGATTTAATTTGGCACATGGCGGTCATTTAACACACGGTTCTCCAGTAAACTTTTCAGGAAAGTTTTACAAAACAAGTTTTTATTCAGTTGAGGAAGAAAATGGACTTGTAAATTATGATACAATTGCGGAAACCGCTGCAAGGGAAAAACCACAAATGATTATATGTGGAGCCTCCGCATACTCAAGAGACTGGGACTACAAAAAATTCAGAGAAATTGCTGATGACGTCGACGCACTTCTATTGGGAGATATATCTCATCCATCAGGACTTATTGCTTCAGGCATCTTAAATAATCCTGCACAGTATTGCCATATTTTAACAACTACAACTCATAAAACCTTAAGAGGTCCAAGGGGCGGTATGATTATGATTGGTAAAGACTTTGAAAATCCTTGGGGGCTTACCACTACAAAAGGAAAAATCCGTATGATGTCATCTATTATGGATTCTGCTGTATTTCCTGGTTCACAAGGAGGGCCGTTAGAGCATGTAATTGCTGCTAAAGCGATTGCATTTGCAGAGGCACTGCAACCAGAGTTTAAAGTTTACACACAACAGGTAATTAAAAATGCAAAAGTAATGGCTCAATGTTTTGTTGACAAAGGGTATAAAGTAATATCTGGAGGAACAGATAATCATTGCATGCTACTCGATTTACGCTCTAAAGGAATTACCGGAAAAGAAGCAGAAAACACCTTAGTTTTAGCTGATATTACCGTAAATAAAAACATGGTTCCATTCGATGACAAATCACCATTTATAACTTCTGGTATGCGTCTAGGAACACCTGCTATAACTACGCGTGGAATAAAAGAAAACACTATTCCACAAATTGTTGATTTAATTGACACAGTATTAATGAATATCGATAACAAAAATATTATTAAAGATGTTCGCAACAAAGTAAACAATTTAATGAGTCAATACCCGCTATTCGCTTACTAAAAGCAATTATTCACAATGGAAAATTATACTTATAAGAGGCATTTTAACTTAAAGTTCAACCTTTGACAAAAAGGTAAGTTATAATAGAGAGTTGTAATAAAAATTCAAAAAAAATAGTAGAATACTAAAAAGCCCTATTAATTAATAGGGCTTTTGTTTTGTAGCGAGGGGGAGATTTGAACTCCCGACCTCTGGGTTATGAATCCAACGCTCTAACCAACTGAGCTACCTCGCCATTTAGGTCGGCAAATATAAATACTTTTCATTGCCGAACAATACTGCTTTTTTAAAAAATTAAGAACGCCCATCTTCTGACAACAATGCCGTGTGGTGTTTCAAAGTACGAAGCAACAATACTATAACAGAAACTACTAATAATAAATATATATATGATGAACTTATATACCATTCACCTACACTAAAATAGTGACGAATTACCTCAACAAAAACAAAACCAATTACTGTTGCTAAAACTCCGGAATATTCTCTTCTTAACACCGTTTTTAAAGAGAATGAAATAATTGAAGGCTTATATAATTTAAGATTAGGTATAAATGCTGGTATACTACATGACCAGCTCAAATACTCTTCACCAAATTTACGCTCTAGAAATCGCTCCTCAGCATACATTATTCGCTCGTAATAAATCCAATACAATAAGCTTACAACAACAATGAAGTAAGGGTTGAAAGTAAACACTACAATACCTATCCACAGAAAATAGTTGCCTAAATACAAAGGATGTCTAACAATAGAATAGATTCCAGTAGTATTTAAAACAAAAGCTTTCTGTTCTTTCGTGTTACGCCCTGACGTTCCTTTTGGAGTAGAACCAACGGTATAGGCACGAATACAAAATCCTATTATACTTAAGATAACTGCACAATAAGAATAAAAATTCTTTAAATATTTACTTATTGATGATGTGTCTGTCCAGTATAAAAAAGGGACCGCAAGTAGAAATAATAAGATAGGTAATTGACCTCTGAATCTAAACAAAAAGTTTCCCTGTTTTTCAAATTCGTTGACTAATGCCATTACTTGATTTCCAGTAATTCTACATCAAAAATAAGAGTTGCATTAGGCGGAATAAAATCAGCTGCTCCTTTTTCTCCATACCCTAATTGAGAAGGAATAATTAATCTTGCTTTCGCCCCTTTATTTAGCAACATAATCCCTTCATCCCAGCCAGGAATTACCCTACCTACTCCTACTGGAAAAGCAATTGGTTCTCCACGATCAATAGAAGAATCGAAGATGCTTCCATCAGTTAAATAGCCTGTATAATGAACTGATACAAACTGGGAGGCGTAAGGAGTAGCACCATACCCTTCTTGTACAACAATGTATTTCAAACCACTATCAGTTATAATTGTGTCTTTTCCTGATATATCAAAAGGAATTATTGGGTCAGGTTTTTCAAAAGATATTAACTCGACCTCAAAGATTAAATCTGCATTTGAAGGTATAACACCACCTGCTCCACGCTCTCCGTATGCTAAAGAAGCCGGAATGTTTAAAACAGCTTTGTCCCCAACACTTAAAAGTGCAATACCTTCATCCCAGCCAGGGATTACTTGTCCTTTACCTAAAATAAAAGTAAATGGTTGATTCCTATCAAGAGAACTATCAAACTTTGTTTTTGCACTGTCAGTTAAGTAACCTGAATAGTGTACTGTTACCTTATCTCCCGTTTGTGGCTGTTCTCCTAATCCCTTTTCAATGATTTCATACTGTAAACCACTCTCTGTTGTGATAGTAGATTTTTGCTGACAAGCAACGAATAAAACAGTTAAAGCTAATACTATTGTTTTCATACTAATTGTTTTTATTAATTGGTAATAATGATTGATAATCTGGTAAAATTGATTTGAATTTCTCAACAGCTTCCTCTACTCTTGTACCAAAAGCACCTCCAGCTGCATTGATATGACCACCTCCATTGAAATGATCTCTAGCTAATTGATTAACAGAAAAATCTCCTTTCGAACGGAAAGATATTTTAACTACACCTTCACGTTCAACAAAAAAGGCTGCTATAGATATTCCTTTAATTGATAGAGCATAGTTTACTACTCCTTCAGTATCACCCTTTTGATATTGGAATCGATTTAATTCATCAGAATCTAAACTGATAATAGCTGTTGAATATTCTGGCAACAACTCTAGCTTATCATTAAGACAATAACCTAAAAGATTCAAACGATTAACTGAGTTATTATCATGTATCAAATCGTATACCTTATCTTGTTGCGCACCCTTACTAATTAAGAATGCTACGATTTCATGTGTTTTAGCTGTTACTGATGGAAAACGGAAGTTTCCTGTATCTGTCATTATACCAGCATACAAACACTCTGCAATATCTTTATCAATAATATCAAGATCACCAAACATATCTAAAAACTCATAAATAAGCTGAGCTGTAGAAGAAGCTGTCGTATCAGAAAATGTGAAATCAAATTTATCCGGTTGCTGATGGTGATCTATGATCACCTTGAAAGCCTTTGATTGTTTAACAACTGGAGCAAAGGAATCAATCCTGCTTAATGTGTTAAAGTCTAAGCAAAAGATGATTTCTGCGTCTTTAGTAATTCGTTCAGCCGCTTCTGGTTCTTTTACAAACTGAATTACGTGATTATTCCCTTTCATCCAATGTAAAAATAAAGGGTAGTCATTTGGAGTAATTACTTGTACTTGATGTCCCTTTTTAATCAGATAATTATACAATCCCAAAGAAGAACCCATGGCGTCGCCATCTGGGCCTTTGTGTGTTGTAATAACAATCTTTTTTGGCTTAGCTAATAGCTCTTTAAGTTTATTTAGTTCTTCAACTCTCATTTGTCCGCAAAAATAAGAATAAAAGTCGGGGTGTGGAATCAATGTATTTTTATAGATTTGGGGCCGATTTCAAACATGCTAAAAATCAAAAAAATAATGGCTACAAACAGAACATTCACAATGATTAAGCCCGAAGCCGTAGCAAACGGTCATATTGGTGCTATTTTAGAGCGTATCAATGCAGCAGGATTCCGCATTGTATCGATGAAAAAAACAGAATTAACCTCAGAATTAGCTGGCGCTTTTTATGCAGTACATAAAGAAAGGCCATTCTACGGAGAATTGGTTTCTTATATGTCTTCTGGTCCTATTGTTGCCGCTATTCTAGAAAAGGACAATGCTGTATCAGATTTCCGTGCTTTAATTGGGGCAACCGATCCATCTGAAGCAGCAGACGGAACAATTCGTAAAGAATTTGCTGAAAGTAAAGCAAAAAACGCTGTTCACGGATCTGACTCTGACGAAAATGCTGAAATCGAAGGAACATTTTTCTTCTCTCAGTTCGAGCGTTTCTAGGCAATAAAGCATGTTGAAAAGAAAAGCTTTGCTCTTAGAGTAGGACTTTTTTACTTGAGGATAACATCTGTAATAACTTCCTTGCCTACAGAATCATTCAGTTGTTTAACGAGCTCTGATTTTTGATAGGAAAGCTCTTGTCTTAAAGTAGCCGATTTAAGGCGGATATGTAGTTGCTTGTTTTTAACAAACACCTCTTCGGTATACTTAGCTAAAGTAGGACCAAGCATTTTATCCCACTCGGTAATAATTTTTATCTCATTCAATTTTTGCTGCCAACCACTTTCGCGCAAATAATCTTGGATTACCTCTCCTAGCGATTGTTCGTTACTCTTCCTTTTCAATAGTTCCTTCTTTAACATGAAATACTTTGAAATCCGCTTGGATTTTATTGAATATATAAACACTCCTTTCAGGACTTGTATCGGTGATAAATATCTGTCCAAAATGATGTTGATCCACTAACGTCATCAAATGCTCTACCCTATTTTCATCTAATTTATCAAAAACATCGTCTAACAACAACATAGGTTTATAACCCAATGCCGCCTGCATAAAATCAAATTGAGCTAGTTTAATAGCCATCAAAAAAGTTTTTTGTTGTCCTTGAGATCCTATTTTCTTGATTGGAAAACCATCTAACTGAAATAATAAATCATCTTTATGAATCCCTACCGAAGTGTATTGTAACAGTTTATCTCTTTCTCGATTTGCTAACATCAAATCGACAAGGCTAGCATCTAATAATTTTGATTTGTATTCGATAGTTACTTCCTCATTATTTCCAGAAATATTTCGGTAATACGCACGAAAAACAGGTAGCAAATCCTCTAAAAAAGATTTTCTTTTCTCAAATATATGGTTGGCAATCGGGATGATTTGCTCATCATACAAGTCTAGCGTAGAATTATCAAAACGCCCTCCTTTTGCCATTTGCTTCAGCACGGCATTACGCTGGGCTATTAGTTTACCATACTGAATTAGCTGTTCCAAATAAGCTCTGTCAAACTGAGAAATAACTGCATCTAAGTATTTTCTACGCGCTTCACTTCCTTCTAATATAAGATTGGTGTCAGTTGGCGAAATCATCACTAAAGGGAATAAACCAATGTGATCGGCTAATCTCTCGTAACTCTTTTTATTGCGCTTCATCACCTTTTTAGCACCTCGTTTAATAACGCAATGAACCATCTCTTCCTTGCCGTCTTTATTAAACTGTCCTTCAACAGATAAAAAAGGTTGTTCGTGCTTTATATTTAAAGCATCTTGACTATTGAAATAGCTTTTAGTAAAAGACAAATAGTGAATAGCATCGAGCAAATTCGTCTTTCCTGAACCATTATTTCCAACAAAACAATTAATGTTGTTCGAGAGCTCCAATGAACTATCTTCATGATTCTTAAAATTTAATATCGAAAGACGCGCTAAATACATGCTTTTTCAAATTCGAATCTAAAGTATTATTTTTCAAGCAATCTTCCTTTGTTAAGCTGTACTTTTTCAAAAGGAAAAAAAGATTATTTTTGTGGCTTCAATTTTATAAAAAATGACGAAGAAGACTGATAGAACAGAAGAACAATTAGCTGCGGTTGAGGAAACACTAACAAATACGGAAAAGTGGATTGAAAGCAATCAGAAAATATTATCTAGAATAGTATTCGTAATTGTAGGTGTGATTGCTTTTTATCTTGGATACGATAAATTTTACGCAGAACCGTTAAATAAAGAAGCGCATGCTGAAATGTTTATGGCTGAAAAATATTTTGAAACAGACTCTTTCAACTTAGCTTTGAATGGTGATGGACAATACCTTGGTTTTATTGATATCGCTAGTGACTACAGTGGAACATCTGCTGGAAACCTGGCAAACTACTATGCAGGTATTTGCCACCTAAACCTTGGCGATAACGAAAGTGCTATTGATTTACTGTCAAGCTTTAACGCTAACGATGAAATTGTTTCTTCTATCGCATTTGGGGGTATTGGAGATGCATACATGAATTTGGGTGATAGGGACAAGGCAATATCTTTCTACGAGAAAGCAGCTAAAAACAGTAACAACAAGTTTACAACTCCTATTTATTTAAAAAAAGCAGCTTTAGCACACGAAAGTAATGGTGATTACAACGAAGCTTTAGAACATTACGAAAAAATAAAAGCTGAATACGGAGAAACGCGAGAAGCTGCAGATATTGATAAATATATTACAAGAGCATCACTTATGCAATAAAAATCTAAAAGCTCGCTTAGCGGGCTTTTTTTGTACACCGTTATGGCAACAGTAAACAAAAACTTATCAAATTTCGATTACAGTCTACTACCATCCGCAAAAGACATGAAGATAGGTATTGTTGTAGCCGAATGGAACGAACAAATAACTGAGGGCTTGTACAAAGGCGCCATGCAAGCACTAAATAATTGTGGGTGCACAAATGTTATCCGAAAAGATGTTCCTGGTAGTTTTGAGCTTCCTTTGGGAGCTCAGTATTTATTAGAATATACTGATTTAGATGCTGTTATCTGTTTAGGTAGCGTTATACAAGGTGAAACAAAGCATTTCGATTTTATTTGCGAAGGAACAGCATTAGGGATTAAAGATGTTTCTTTGAAATACAATAAGCCAGTTATCTTTGGTGTACTTACAGATAATACCCTCCAACAAGCCATTGATAGATCAGGAGGAAAACACGGAAACAAAGGAACTGAAGCTGCAGTAACAGCAATTAAAATGGTGGCATTGCAAAAAGAACTACAGTAATAAAACACAATCATAAAAAAAGTCCGATTCAATGAACCGGGCTTTTTTTGCGGAGAGAGAGGGATTCGAACCCCCGGTACCTCTCGGTACAATGGTTTTCAAGACCACCGCATTCGACCACTCTGCCATCTCTCCTGCGGAGCGCAAATGTAAAATATTTTTATTTCCTACACCAAACAACAAGCATACTTTTTCAACGTTTTTTATTACTAGGGAATCCTTGTATATTTGAAGTATGAATAAATTTCTTTGTTTTTTAACCGCAGCCTGTTGTTTTTCACAGATAAACGCCCAGCAATTAGCTGCTAACTTCGATTACTCCACCTTTAACGGAGCAACCCCTTACCTTGAAACATATATTAGTGTTAATGCTAGCACCATTGTTTTTTCGGAACAAAAGCACGGAAAATACCAAGGAAAAATTGGTATTGAACTAATGCTTACTGATAATGATGGAGCAACAAAATTTTTCGATAAATACGAATTATTAAGCCCTGAATTACTGGATTCTGTTCAAGTCGATTTTCATTTTATCGACCAACAGCGCATAGCTTTACCAGAAGGAAATTATATTTTAAACCTTAATATTGTAGATGCAAATAGTGATGATGATCCGTATACGCATCAACAAGAAATTTCATTTTGGTCGGCTAAAAAAACTGCCTTCTCCTCAATTCAATTTGTAGAAAGTTACCAAAAAAACAAAACCAAAAGTATTATCAATAAAAATGGAATAGACCTGAAACCTATGCCAAGTAATGTGTATTATGAAGAACATAACACATTACACTTTTATACCGAACTGTATAATTTACCAGAAGCATCAGTGTTTAGTTACTATATTGCTTCGGCCGAAACTAATCAAATAGTTGGAAACCTAGCTAAATCGAAAATTCAAAAACCCAACAATGAAACTAGAGTTTTCATAGGTTCTCTTCCCATAGAAAAATTATTTTCAGGAAGCTATTTACTGGTGTGCGAAGCAAAAAACAAGATAGGAGAAACTGTAGCAACTCAAAGTAAATTTTTCTATAGAATTAACAATAGTGTAAATAATTATAATATTGACATTAAAGGAACTTTTGTTGATAAATATTCACTTGATCAACTTAAAAGATACATTGACTACATCTACCCTATTCAAAAAAATAGAGAAGGTATTACAGCTCAATCTTTAATTCAGGGAAAAGACATTTTTCTAATGAAGAATTTTTTCTATCAGTTTTGGAAAGATAGATACCCCTTAGATCCATTCTATGCTTGGAATAATTACTTGCAAGTAGTTGAAACAGTTAATGAAGAGTTTGACAATGGTAGGATACCAGGATACAAAACTGACAGAGGAAGAATATACCTTCAATACGGTGCTCCAAATAGTAGAGTAGTCAATAATTTTTCTACAGAATACGAACGATTTGAGGTGTGGCACTACTATAAAATAGATCATCAATCTGACTGTCGTTTTGTATTTAGTGGCAAAAACAGAGGAATCGACATGTCATTAGTATTATCCAATGTAGACGGTGAAGTGACAGATACAGAATGGCTGATGCGATTTGGAGAGAGTTTAAATCAACCAAATTTTGATCCTCAATCGCCAATTGACTACTTTATCAACCCTCAATAATAAATGAATCAAATCGGTTTATTCATTATTCGAATTTTATCTTTTTTGCCTCTATGGTTTTTAAGATTATTTGCACTAAAAATATATATCTTATTAAGACTTTTTGGATATAGAAAAAGTGTGATTGTAAAGAGTTTAAATAAAAGCTTTCCCAACAAATCAATACAAGAAAAAAGGCGCATTATCAAGCTATTTTACTGGCACTTTGCTCATTTTTTAATAGAGATGATAAAAATGTTTTGTATATCAAAAAAATCAATTAAAAAACGTATTA
>CEUM01039148.1_pt1 | contig 22713 bp, 19 predicted proteins | sample 356421 | NCBI WGS metagenome assembly CEUM01 (sample SAMEA2622716, study PRJEB7988) | marine metagenome | biome: marine biome (ENVO:00000447); feature: surface water layer (ENVO:00002042); material: "saline water (ENVO:00002010), including plankton (ENVO:xxxxxxxx)" | depth 5 m | reverse complement strand
CAGACTCCAACGATAAATCTCCGATAACAAGCTCAAACCACTTTAGAAAAAATCCTAAAAAAGACTTTATTATTTCTAACTCTCTTTATATTCAAAAAACCTTGGCCTCCTTCAAAACCACTACCAGGAAGTGGAACTTCAAGCATTTAAGGGCCTTTCAATGCTCAGATTTTCCCTTTCCTTTTCAAAAAAATGAACTCGTAAAAAAGAAAGAGCTTTTTTTGAAAAAAGTAAAAGTGAGCCGCATTAGTTTTTCTCAAAAAAAAGCCTACAATCTGATAAAAAAATGGAGGGGAAAATGGAGAGAAGACTGTAGACCCTGCACCTTCTTTTACGTCTGGTTTTTCAATACCAAAAATGGATCAGCGGGAACAATACAAAGAGGCTTTGAAGAGGCAGTTTCAACCTTTAGAGAAAAGCTAAAACTCAATGTACCAACATGGGACTCCTTTAAAAGATTAAACTCTTTCTTTCTCAAAAAAAGGTCTTTTCAAAGCTTACTTATGGTTAGAGACCAAAATCAAAGCAAGGTTTTTCTTACCAGTAAAGGGCAACAAGAAAACTCTTGCTCCTTAAAAGAAGCTCCGCTTTTTATAAACTGGGAAGAAGAAGACCTCAGGTACAGACGGTTTAAAAACCTTTAGATCCATATGACATTTTTAATAAGAACCCGGTTCCCATTTATCTATGCAATAACTAAGACAAATATTTAAAAATAGAGGCGGCAATATGACAGCCGCCTCACACAAAAAATTACTGCAGGGGAATAATCCTTCCATCTCCAACAATATGATACATCTCTGAAGACTGAGTCGTTTTTGTCATCGAAGTTATCGTGTAGGTTATCTTCATCAGGGCAGAAACAACGGGGTTTTCTTTTGTTCCATGGTTCACAACTTCGAGGAGCTCTGTATGAGAATTAAATTTTTGCCCCCATCTTACCTTGATTTTCAGCGGCGTTATGTTGACGGCTGCCAAAAATTTCCCTTTTCCATTAAAACTACCACTGTGGGTAAAGTGAACGGCATAATCAAACTTCACCAACTCCTTCCCCGTCCTTCCTTTTGCACTAAAAGAAAAAGTCTTTGACTTTGGTAAGGACCAACGCTCCAAGTCCATGGGAATAATGTCTCTACCTTCAACCTGGGGCAAAACGCTAATTGGGACATGATTTGACCTTAAAATAGGCTTCCCCATAACAACCAAATCCCAAGCTCTTTCTCCCAAGGCAACGATTGCCTTAATCACTTCGAGAGGGTTCGTGCTCCCTCCTCCTCCCCTAATAGTACCGCCACTGTTTTCAAAACTTGGCATATCTAATTGTGTCAAAACGTTATTTTCAGAGGTAACAGAAATTTCAAAAACATCACTATCCTGCTCTGCTAAACTAGGCGGACTCAAAAAATCACGACCCTGAAGAGGGTATTCCTCAAAGGAAAGGGACCGAACCGAGAGGTCCGGTGCCTTCTCCACAGCCCCTATGGCCATTATATTTAAACTAAAAAAGAAAGCTATAACGTAAGACAAAAGGGGGGAACGGATGGTCTGGATTAAATTCTTAAGTATCATTAATTATCTCCTGTCGTAAAAAAATATGCTGTCCATCATAGCTTAAGGAATTTCAAAATGGTATCAATTTGGGACCAAATAATTAAATGATGATAATTGAAATGAGAGGTATTTGATTATCCAAAATCTAATAGTTGCTAAAAGGTATGAATTGTTTAAAGACAAATTTGTTAAAAAAGCGAGTAAATGCCTAAAAAAAGTCAAAAACTCATAATATTTTTACGTAATAACAACCATAACAATCCTAACAATCCTAACAATCTTAACCTCCTAAAACTAACACAATTTTAATTTTGAAATTGACTATTCTCCTGTTAATAAAGCTGATGAGTAATAAAATTTAGGAGAAAAAGACATGGATCAATTTTCAAGCCCTGAAGAGGCCATTCAACCTAGCGGGTCTCCTCTAAAAGGCCAAGCAATTATTGAGACGTTTGGAAGGATTCTAACTGTTTTAGCACTTCTTTTCACTTTTCTTGTTGGGGTTAAAATACTAACATCTGGGATCAAGTTAATGGGAGGTGGGTTCGCTCAAACCCTTTTTGACGTCACATCAAACCCACTTCTAAGCCTCCTATCGGGTATGTTGGCCACGGCGCTCCTTCAAAGTTCTTCGACAACGACTTCTATTATCGTTGGTCTTGTTTCCGGTGGTGCCCTTAATTTAGCAGGTGCAATTCCTATGATTATGGGAGCAAACCTCGGTACATCAGTTACCAATACTCTTGTTTCATTGGCCTATCTGAAAGATAAAGACTCTTTTCAACGCTCTTTTGCTGCGGCCACTGTTCATGATTTTTTTAATATTCTTTCCGTTCTAGTGCTCTTGCCATTAGAGCTTGCAACTGGAATTCTGGAAAAGCTAGCGACGTCTGTCTCGGCTTTCCTTTACGGAAACATGACCGGCTTGACCTATTCTTCACCACTTAAGGCTGCCATTAAACCTCTTGCTAAAGGTGCGAAAACCTTTATAACTCAAAACCTAGGCCTCGAAGGAAATGCCGCTGGAATTGGGCTCATGCTTTTAGGGGCAGGAATTACAATCATTGCCCTCACTACTGTTGTAAAAGTCATGAAAGTTGTCATTGAAAGAAATAAAGGTGACATAATTGAAAAGCTTCTCTCTAAAAACCCTTATACAGCAATCTTATTTGGAGGCGTCTTAACATTTTGTGTCCAATCAAGCTCAATCACAACATCACTGCTTGTACCTATGGCGGGGTCAGGACTTCTTTCCATTGCTTCTATTTTACCTGTTACCTTAGGGGCCAATATTGGAACCACCACTACAGCACTTTTGGCAGCTCTCACGGGTAACAGCGCAGGCCTGGCCATTGCCCTTGTGCACTTTTTCTTTAATATACTTGGGATTTTAATCTGGTTTCCCGCTGAAAAGATGAGGCGCACACCTATTATTCTATCGACAAAACTAGGTAAACTATCGGCCAAAAATAAAATGATAGGCTTCCTCTATATAGGTGTTGTCTTTTTTGGCCTTCCTCTTATTGGAGTCTTTATTACGAATTAAAAGCGAAGTAACTCAAACCTTCATATAAAAGCCAAGCATAAAAAAAGGTCAACCTCAAAAGGTGGCCTTTTTTTATGCTCTTTTCTTTGTTTTTTTTTAAGCCTATTATTCTTTTTATAACCCTCCAATACCCTTATTTATATAAGTTGGAATGATAAAAAGGGAAAGAAATGGAAAAAAGACTTAGCTTTGGGCCAGAAGTCGATGTTGAAAATTGTGCTTATATACACCCAACAACTCAACTTTACGGAAAGATTGAAGCATCTAAAGACAGTTCTTTCTGGCCATACTCAGTCGTTAGGTCTGAAATGAATAGCGTAAAAATTGGCGTTATGACAAACATCCAAGACTTTGTCATGATCCATATTGGGACGAAACAAGGAACAACAATTGGCAAATACTGCTCTATTACCCACAGGGTGACATTACATGGATGCACAATTGGAGACTATTGCCTTGTTGGAATTAACTCAACCATTATGGACGGCTGCCAAATAGGTCATAATTGTATAATAGGTGGTCACACCTTCTTAAAAGAAAACACAATTATTCCTGATAACTCCATTGTTATGGGAACCCCAGGCAAGGTTATCAAAGTAAAAAATAACAAACTCAAAAATAAACTTAACGCCATTTTCTATTATAAAAATGCTTTGGCCTACCAAAAGGGAATGCATCGGGCCTGGTCCAAAGAAAACATATTTCAAGACATGTTAAAAACAGGTAAAAAGTTTTGGGCAACAGATCATTAGAGAAACTTTAAAAACAAAAGGTCTTCACTTTTTCTCTATAAACGGCCACGAGCTCGCTATCATCTTCATCATTAGGGTGAAAAGAGGGTCTAAAATAATAGAAGTAACTTTTAAAGAAAAGGGGGGAGCTTTTAATAAGATGCGCAGAAAAACAGAGTAATTCTTTAAAAAATTTTAAGGAAACATTTGATTTATCTGACCACAAAAAGCAAAACATTAATTGGAAAATAACTATTAAAAAAACCATGGAAACTTGAATAAAAGAGTATGCTCTCAACCAAAAAGGACCATCGATCTCCTTATATAAATTAAAGGCCACACTCTTATGTTCTAGCTCTTCTAATGCGTGGTAGTACCAAATTTTTTTATACTCAAATGAAACACCTTCAAGCCATTTCACATCTCTCAAAATATGCCGGGCAAGGATTGTAGTAAGGTGCTCAGAAGCGACGGTTAAGGCCAATGCAAACCTTGGACTCAAGTACTTATTTCCCAACTCCATAAAGACCTTAAAAGGATAAATTAATCGATCCACGGAGTATCCACTCTCTTTTAAGTTCCGGTTAAACCACAAATCATGTTCCTGAAAATGCTTGGTTTCTTGATAAATAAAGTGCTTAACACTTTTTTTTAAATCAAGGCACTTAATGCTTTCTTGGTTAAGCTTCATACTTTTAATAAAAAACAGCTCACCCACTGGCAACAATAAGCTTAGTGAATTAAAAAAGTGGTTGAAAAACCTATTTTGTTTCCACCAATTTTTGGGCATAGAAGAAGGCTTTTTTATTAAAACCCTCTTCTCTTGAAGATGAGTCGTTTCCATTTTTATTGGCCCTGTCTTGCAAACTATTGAAAATACTGAGTTATGATTACCATATTAAAGTCAAAGAATATGCCTTTTGACAATTTCTTGGTATATTTTATAGGCTTTTAGACCAAAAATGGTCATTTGAAGTTATTTGGATAGACCAAATAGACTCAGGTTAAGCTGATAGACTTTATCTTTATACTTGCCTTTTGAAGTCACTTTGTTGACGTCTCTAATGAGACTCTTCATTTTCTTGATTATTTCTGGAAGCTTTTCACTATCAACGGCGAAAGTTAGAGCACTTAATTCCCGTAACTCATAGACAGGTGAATCTTCCAAAGATTCTTTGGTTAAATCAATCATGCTCTTGTGATAGTTAAATTTAGCATCATTTAAAATATTATCATCAACTGTTTCAAGAGAAGCATTTATCTTAACGTAACCTTTTGAAGGGTCTTTTTTTATAAGCCCTAACTTTTTTAGAAGAGTCAAAGACTCCTTAACATCTTCTTCAGTAACACCACCTTTTAGCTTATCCGCAATAAGTTTCGCGCTATGGCAGTTATTTTTTGTATCTAAAAACTCATAAATTGCCACAGCATACCACTTCGATAAAAAAGCATGCTGATTATAACCCAGCTTATAGACATCAAATTTTTCAGACCTTAAAAAAAGGAGTCTTTGGAAGTATTCAGACCTCAATTCCTGATCGGTGCTTTGATTGTAAAGAACAAGGTTTTCAAAGTACTTTTTTTCATTTCCTTTTAGGGATAGGCCTTTAACAAATTTCGGTATGGATTTCTGAGTTAAGTTCCTTTTACCGTGCATAATCATATTAAGGTAGGAAGTGGAACTAATTCCAGCTTTATTGCAAAAAACTCTATAACTGTATCTTGAGTTTAATGACTTTTTATATTCGTAGAAAGCTTTTAAAAAATCACGGTAATTATCAAATGCGAAAATATTAATTTGTGTTTCGTTTTTACTCATCTCAAAGGCGTCCTTTCCCTTTTGATCATATTACATCTATTACTGCAATTATAACCCAATTCATTTTTAAAAAATAGATTCATCTCTTTTCTTTAGGTTTAATGGATGCTTAGCAGGTATTTTACAAAGCTTACGAAGCATCTTAATTGACTAATTATTGACCAGAAAATTTAATTAATTGAGGTTTTTATCAACTGCATCTAAGATTATTTTTTTGATGTCTTCTTTAGTACCATCAATAAAATTAGAGTCAACCCTTTTGGATATGACATCAAAAAAAACATGGCTGAATACCTGAAAAACACCTTGAGTATTACCCAATAGCTTCTCTTCTTCCTCAGATAAATCCGAAAACTCTAACTCTCCTTCAGAGGCATCAATTCCGTTAAAGAGTCCTTCCAATCCACTCCTTATCGCATCTTCAGTTGATAAGTTTCCACAACGAACTCTATAACTTGATATTTCCATCATAAACTTCAAGACATTTTTACGGGCCTGATTTTCATCACCATAAACCCCCTTATCTATATCACTATTTAATTCCCCAAATAAGCTTATTATGTGATCCTTAAGACGGGCCTTTTCCTTTTTAAACATCTCTTTTTCCTTTTATGTCTATTTGGTCATTGATTAAACATTCGGTAAAAAAACTAAAACCTGTAATTAAATAGGGCTTTTATAACTAGGAAAATAAACTTACTTTAGACAAGAGTTATCAATTCTTCCTCCCTTTTATTTTCAATTTACCATTAAATATGTAAGTAACTGTTTTTACTCTTTTTAAATCTTTACTCCTTTTTCTCCTTGGAATAAAAGAAAATCAATTTTGTTAAATTGATAAAATGAAAGTAAATAAAGTTAAGAGAAGCTTAGGGGTTACAAATGGATTTCATTAAAGTAAAGGGTCAAAGTACTAATCTAAGAGATGCTCTCTATCTTTTTGATGTTGGCGAATTAACTGAAAAAGAAACATACAGTATGTTTCAAGATATTATCAATAAGGGTCTAGTTGAAAACTTACCTCTTCCCTTTCAAAATGCAGCAAGCGTTTTTATTCAATGTGGAATATGCAAAAAAGCTCTTTAACCAATTAACTAAGAATAAAAAGCTTTTTAATTTCTATTTTTATTTTTAAGACCTCTGCTATTTAAATTATAACTTGCGGTCCTTTGGACAAGCTCTGAATGGTCTTTTTTTAACTCCATCAAAATAACTTCCGGCGTATTACGGTTTATTCCTACCAAGGCCCTTACTTTTTCCGATGAATCAAAGGCCAATTTTAAAAGAGTTTCTGCCGAAGTATCACTATCTAAGGCCATAGTTTCTTTTTCTCTGTCAGTGAGAACAACCTTTTCTCTTTGGTATAAAGTCGATTCTTTAGTCATCACATTTTCCTTTAGAGTTTAAATTTATATAGGAATGAGAACTATATCGGACTTCTTCATTCGACCTTTATTCAAATTAAGTGACCATTTAAATTTCTTATGATTAAAAGAATTTTAAAGGAAAAATATTTAGACTTTTAGCTAGGGACCATACCAGATAGGAGAGCTCCAGGCCCTTTCGTAGATAAAGGGAGTATAAGTTCCGAATTGAGTTTTTTCCCATACCTTTGGGTTTTTATGGGCCACATTAATATGACGGCAGCAACCTCTAAACCCTTTAGGAATTTTCTTCTGGAGTCTTCTTTTGGAGCATGATTTTAAAAAGTAATCTGTAGGAGTTAGTTTCGGATGACTATTTTTGACGTATCCAACGCATTGATGCCAAGACCATCTGCAAACAGGTTTTTCAATAACCCTTGCATAATAGAAGGCCCTTTCCTTTGGATTAAAATCTGGGTCTTTCCAAAAGCCACATAGTTCACTATGGCCTTTTTGAACCTCTTCACAGCTATTTAAGTTATACCTTTCATTCTTCTTGCCAACTCCAGAAATATCGTAGACTTTTTCGTGGGTTTTACCTGACTCATCAACCCAGCCCTTTATAACTTGAATGACTTTTAGAGGTGTGCTTTTTTCTCTCAAATCCTCTCGAAGCTCTCCTGCATTCTCCTGCTCTTCAGGACTAAACCCTGGATCCTTTAGTGCCGCTAATAAGAAAGTTGGGGACCTCTTAACTCTCCCTTTTAACGGTGGAAGGTCACTTCCCATTGGAACTCCTTTCTCGTAACCCACACGGACGAAATCACCTCCATTTAGGGCCACTTGGTTTGGAGAAAACTTAACATTCTCACAGAGCTTACTGGCCTCTTTTCTTGTAAAGCCCCATCCTCCAAAAAAGCGTAAGGCGATTCTAGTCCCACTTGTTCCATATGTTTCCTTTCTTCTTAAAGCATCAAAAATATAATCCCTAGAGTTTTCCTCACTCCAAACAACGGCTAACCCTCCTGGACCATAAGACATAAAGTCAGCTAAACCTTTTTGCTGAGTCTCGATAGGAAATCCATCTTGGGCCATTTTTATAGAAGCTTTTCCCTTGTCCTGATTGGAAGCTCCAGCTCCTCCATGCCCCTTAAAGTTTATTTCATTTGTGGCACCCGGAGCACCTATATGGGTGTCTGTACTCCCAATGAAACCGTATTTAAAGGGATTTACTTCAAGTTTATCTTTTAATTGAAGGCCTCTTTTTAAGGCATCTCTTATAAAGTTTGATTTCTTTGGATAGGTTGAGTACCAAGAAAATAGGAAAGGTACATCTCCCAACAACCATTTTTCAAACATATTTTCTTTATCAGCAGTCAAATTATTGTAAGGCATTTTTTCAAACTGACAAAATTCATCAGGGTTGTTCACTACGGGCTTTTGGCGGAACATTGATCCCGCTTTGTAATAATGGCATTCTGAATCACCTTTATGCTGGAATACTTCAATTAAGGGTTCCAATCGTGCCCTTTTTAGGGCGTACTTTTTAGTGAAGTCTTTTTGATTTTCGCCTTCTTTATTAAAAAAATTCCTCACTTTTCTTTCAAACATTCTGGCATTGCTCATATTTGAATTATGGGGAATCGCCAAAACATCACAGCCCTCCCCTTCTTTATTTTTGAGCTTTTTATTTTCGATGCAATTTTTAATCAACTCATCCCATAAAGCTTCTGGATGCTTGGCATCCATCGCTGAAACAGGTGAACTCGGAACACGATTATTTCTAAAAAGGACATTCCGGTGTAAATTCCAAGAAAGTGGTGAAAGAGTATACTCGTAACCAATAAAAGAGGTAAAATTACAATCTTCAGTTTTATCATATACAGACTCAGCTGAATCAATAACTTCCTTCCAACCAACCTTCGCCCCTTTCTTACAATATTTTGCATTTTTACCGCAAAATTTACCTCTTTTAAGAGGTTTATCATCGTGAGTGTATTGTCTCACTCTAGCTCCGCCCAAGTATTTCTCAATAAGATTCATTCCTTTATGAGAAAAGTTTTTTCGCAATTTTTTACAGGTCTTTGATTTATAACCTTTAGACTCAAAATCGACTTCACCACAAACACGAAGCTCACCAAAAAATTCCGCATGATCGGAAACCATAGCAAAATCAAGAGGCCTACCAAGTTGAATACTGCGGGTAGGTTTTGCTTCGAACGTTGGGGCTTTACTAGAAGTTTCTCCTGTTTTTAAAAATGTATTCTTTATATTTATTTTTCCTTCCTCAGAGATTGGAATCCAAGGATGCAGAGAAATTCTTTTACCTAAGGCAAATTGATAGGCTTGATAAGGTGTTGTTCGAGCGTCTTGAGTAGCTGCATCTAGAGACCTAGAAGTGTGTACATGTACATCACCAAACAAGGCCCTTTTAAGTGGGTTATAAGAACGGCACTCCTCTCTTTCCTCAGTGTATTTTAGCCGCCTAGAATCTGATGCCATTCCATCATTTAGATTATAAATAAGTAAAACAAATAAAAGCAAGGCTTGCAAAAAATCCTCCTGTTCAAAAAAATTTATCGGAAGCCTTGAGGAATAAATTTACCAAGTATAGCAACCTTTTTTAAAAATAAAACTTATCGATTTTCTAGATTAGGATAAAGATATCATTTATTATTTATTATTTATTATTTATTATTTATTATTTAAAGAAATTATAGACGCTTTTGGCAAATTTTTCTCTGCAACTCACCATTTTGTCATAGTACTTATAAATTGTTTGGGTATGCAAATGCTTATACCTTTTTTTCCTATCAAAATATAAAATATCATTTTTACCAAGTTCTTTCACAAGGTCTAAATACTTTTTGTCGTCCATACAGGACTTGAATGCTTTATTTGCACAATCTTCAACATTGAAAATACTTTTTGGAAGACCATCTTTTTTTAACATAGGATAAAGTTGTTTAAAGTTAGGCTCATAAAGAAATTCCTTCAAATAATAGGTACATTTATTCCGTGCCTTAAAACTTGATTCCTTGCTACTACTACTTAAATTCTTCGCCCACTGCCCTGGATTTTTTTTCCAATAATTTTTTACTCTTTTATAAAGGGCATCTATATATTTTTTATCACTATCTCCGTGGGCCGTTGATACAAAGAATAAAGGCAAAAGTATAATTAGTTTCATTTTTTGACTCCACGATTTTTTATAAATTAATCTTATAATAAAGCTTTAAAGCGGACGTTTTTTATTTTCGACCAAAATTTAAAAAAACTAATATTTTATGATGATTATTTTTACCATTAAGGCAACTACTCTAAAGTAGTTGAAACTATTCAGAAAATAGTATCTAATTTTTGCGACAAATTTAAAGACAAAGAAAATAAAATCAACATAATATATTGCACATAAATACCTGCTTTCAAAATCATAGGTTTTCTTATGCAGCTTCACAAAATAATAGTAATTCTTAGCTTTCTTTTCCTGGGTTTATTTCTAAAAAGTCTAATTCAACGGGAGACATTAAAAACAAAAACTTCTTTAATCCTCAATAACATTATTATTTACATTTGCCTGCCCGCACTTATTTTTAAAATAATACCTACTCTTGAAGTTAAAGAGGATTCCTGGGTTTATCCACTCTCTCATTGGTTTTCCCTTTTAGTCTTAGCAGTTTTGACGTACATCGTTTCAAAGGCCTGCAAACTAGAAAGAAAAACAATAGGTTGTCTTCTTATACTCGTCCCCCTTGGAAATACTTCATTTTTGGGTTACCCGATGGTTGAAGTTTTCTTTGGAAGTAAGGCACTTCCCTACGCTATTTTATATGACCAAATGGGCTCTTTTCTCGCTCTGGCACTTTATTCTCCACTTATTTTGTTTATCTATGGCCAAGAAAAAAGTCCTTCCTTAGTTAAGCTCGTAAAAAAAATCGGTGGCTTCCTTCCCCTTTTGGCCCTTTTAGCTTCCATACTCTTTAAGGATTTTTTTTTAAAAGAGAGAATTCAAAAAATAGTTTCACTCCTATCATATGGGGTCATTCCTCTCGCAATGACAGCTTTAGGCCTTCAATTAAAAAAACCTTCAAAAGGTTTAGGAATTCCTTTAATTATAGGTCTGTCTTTTAAAATGATTCTTTCGCCTATTATAACTTTTTTCTTTTTTAAAATATTAGGAGGATTTAATACTCCTGAAAAAGTTGTCATTTTTCAATCGGCCATGCCTCCTATGATTACAGCAGGGATTTTGGCAAGTGAAAAGGGCCTTCAAAAAAGCTTGTGCTTAAACCTAATTTCTGTCGGACTTCTTTTTTCCTTTATTGTCCTTCCCGTCTGCTACTGTCTGTTACAGCTATTCTAAAGGACATCAGTCTTTATAAAATTGGTAAGTCAATTTCTTGAGAGTTATCTTAGAAGACCTTGTCCCCTATGAAGAGGACAAGGTTTTATTAAATATTTTAAGAATAAAAGTATATTGAAGGCTTATTTCTTTAAGGGCCTCATACCGCCCGCTGGCCCCAGCGTGTCCTCCGTCTAAGTTCGTATACAATAGGCTATCTCTGTCATCTGTACGAAGCTTTCTTAAACGTGAAACGAATTTCATTGGCTCCCAATATGTCACTCGTGGGTCATTTAGGCCTGCCGTCAAAAGGACGTGAGGATAACTTCTTTTTTTAATATTGTCATAGGGTGAGTAAGACTTAATATAGTCATAGTATTCTTTATCTTCAGGATTCCCCCACTCTTCATATTCCATTTGTGTTAAAGGCAAACTTTTATCAAGCATGGTTGTTACTACATCCACAAATGGAACATCTCCTATAACTCCTTTATAAAGCTCAGGGCAAAGATTCATAGTTGCACATACGAGAAGCCCTCCAGCACTTCCTCCACTCAAACAAATTTCTCCTTTCTTTGTCATACCCTTCTCTATCAGGCACTCTGCAGCTGCTTGGAAATCGTAAAAGGAGTTCTTTTTATTGAAGAATTTACCATCGAGGTACCAAGGCCTTCCCAAGGTTGCACTTCCTCTTACATGAGCGATAGCATAAACGAAACCTCTTTCAACTAACGGAAGAATTTCATCGTCAAAAGAAGGATCAATATTTACACCATAAGCACCATAACCATAAAGAACTAGCGGACTTGGCCCATTATTTCCCTTCTTTTTTAAAATGGAAATAGGTATGACCTTTCCATCGTAAGATTTGGCCCAAAGCCTTTGGCACTCAAACTGATCTGAATTAAATTGGGGTATTTTTTTTACTTTTAAAACATTCGTTTTCTTCGTGTTGATTTCATACTCTAGCGTTTGAGGCACTGTTTTTAAAGAAGAGTATTTATAGCGCACAGTCTGAGCCGCCCATTCATAATTCTCAGAAAGGTGAGCACTATAGACCTCATCAGGAAATTCAAGGGAATGAAAAAGCTCTCCATTATAGCGGTAAAAATTAATTTGATTTAAGCCTTTCACTTTTGCTTCAATAACAAAAAAATCTTTAAAAAAAGTTCCTTCATCAAGAAAACAATCATCACTTGAATTGATCAACTCCTTTACGTTCTTTAAACTGGTATCGCCTACTGCGAAAGAAATCAGACGAAAGTTAGGGTGGGTATCATTAATGAGCATATAGAATTGGCCATCTTTATGCTCAGGAAAATATTCAACACCTCTTTTTTTAGGAAGGATGACTTGAGGTTCTTTTAGAATGTCATCGGAAGGTACATACATTGTTTCATTTGTTACTGAACCATAGGAAGATAAGAAGAGATAATTTTGGTCACTACTTGTCTCTACGCCAGCAAAATATTCTGCATTTTCAACTTCATAAATTTTCCGCGGTTCTTCCTCTTTGCTCTGTCCCAAACTATACTGCATAACTGCATAAGGCCTTTGGCTATCATCTAGTATTGTATAAAGGACCGTCTTATTATCTTTATACCAAGATAGACCAGTATAAGCATTTTCAAGACTATCTTGAAGGAGTTCACCTGTTTTTAGATTTTTAAAAAAGAAAGTATAAACTTCTGACCCATCTGTATCGCAAGAATAGGCCATCAAATCATCATTGGGGGAAACTTCCAAACTTCCAAGAGAAAAATACTCCTTTCCTTCGGCCAATTCATTTTCATCTAAAATGATGATTTCATCTCCATCTTTTCCCTTTTTTCTACAATGAATGGCATACTCTTTATTTTGTTCAAAACGTACGTAATAGTAATAAACACCATCTTTAGCTGGAACACTCGACTCATTGGGTATTTTTCTTCCTTTCAGCTCTCGATAAAGCTCTTCTTTCACTTTAGAATCCAAAGCCTTAGAGACAAAGTCATTTTCCTTTTTAAGATGCTCCATAACATCTTTATCTTCCGGGTGGTTTTTCATCCAAAAAAATTCATCAACCCTTTTATCACCATGAATCTCTAACTTTTCTTCTATTTCTTTGGCCTTTGGTCCTTTCATATTTGACACCTTTAAATTCCTGGAAAGGAGTTTACATATTTTATTTTTATATCTGGAAAAGAATTCACGAATTTAACAGTGAAATCTGGAAAACTTTCAACAAAAACCCACTCTCCACAGCTATTAGCAAAAGAGTTAACTTTTTTTACCTTGAGGTCCGGAAAAGAGTTGACCTCTTCCACTAAAATATCAGGAAAAGAGTTAACAACCTTTACCTTTCCAAACAGTGGAATCCCCTTCCAGGTACAACCACTATCGACTTCCGCCTTTACGGTTATGCAAAAACTAACACATAAAAGAATAAGAGGGACCCACAAACTTCTTTTCATCGGATGCTCCTTATGATTCAAAGAGTGAACCGTAACACAAGTTTAAGAGAAAGAGGAGACCCTTATGGATGTCATCGAAAATGGACTCCCCGGGTTATTAGGAGACGGAGAGGAAGTAGACCAGTCAAAGCCGAATATAGGAGAAAATCTAGGACCGTTGGCACATAGAATGAGACCTCGAAAGCTTGAAGACTTTGAAGGGTCCACTAACTTAATCGCGAAATACCCGATTCTAAAAGGAAACCCCTTACATAGTCTAATCCTATGGGGACCACCTGGTTGTGGAAAAACCACACTGGCGGAGGTACTTGCCTTAGAAAAAGAAATTCCTTTTTTCAAATTTAACGCAGTCCTAGGAGGGTTGGCCGAGCTTAGAAAGGTCATTGAAAAAGGTAAAAAGGCTTCTCTTGAAGGGAATTCACCCTGGATTCTCTTTATTGACGAAATTCACCGTTTTAATAAGGCCCAGCAAGATGCCCTCCTCCCTTTTGTTGAAACGGGTTCATTTATACTAGTAGGTGCCACCACTGAAAGTCCTTATACGGCCATAAATAAAGCTCTTTTAAGCCGAGTTCAAACGATAAAACTACCAAAACTTTCAGAAGACTCTATATTATCTCTTCTGGAAAAGGCCTTAAAAAAAGAAGGAAGAAAAGCATCTCAAAAAATTCTTCAGGCTTTTTCACATCTGTGTGATGGCGATAGCAGAAAAGCGCTCAGTTACCTTGAAAATGCTTTTCACTCGCCTATCATTAACAAGGAAAGCCCTACCAAAAAGGAAATCCAAACACTTACTCTAGGGGCACACAGAACCTTTGATCGGGATGGAGATAGACATTATGATGTCATTTCAGCTTTTATTAAAAGTATGCGTGGCTCAGACCCTCACTCTGCGACTCTTTGGCTCGCGGTAATGATTGAAGGAGGAGAAGATCCTCAATTTATTGCTAGAAGGCTTGTTATTTTCGCTTCCGAAGATATTGGAAATGCAGACCCAAGGGCCCTTACTTTGGCGACAAGTTGCCTCCAAGCAGTCCAATCAATAGGAATGCCTGAATCAAGGATTATCCTATCACAAACAACAAATTATCTAGCTTCGACAGTAAAAAGTAATGCTTCTTACAAAGCAATTAATGATGCTATTGAATTTGTTAAAGAAAGGCCTACAATTGAAGTCCCACCACACCTTAAAAATAAAGGTCCTCAAAAAAAAGAGTATAAATACCCTCATAATTACCCTGAAGGACACATCCCGCAGGAATACTCTTCACATAATACACCTCTTTTCTATAAACCTTTTCCAAGAGGGCAAGAAGCCTTCCTTCTAGAAAGGCTTAAAAAGCTAGGTCTTTTAAAATGAGATTTATTTAGGGAATACTAGGTCAGAAGGGTCTCTATAACTTTGAGAAACCGAAGCTCTGAGATAGGCTTAACGAGCCAGAATGAAACTCCACACTCCTTACCTTGCTTTTTTAATTGAGGATCAAATTCAGTTGTACACATCATTATAGGAGGGCACTCATAACCGAGTCCTTCTTCTTTTATTTTTTTAAGCATTGAAAGTCCATCAAGGCGAGGCATGTTAAGGTCTGTAATGACAAGATCAACTTTGTTTTCTCTTAATTTTTCAAGTCCCTCTTGACCGTCCACTGCAGAAGTCACTTCATACTCATCTGAAAGAAGGTTTTCTAGCTTTCTTCTGAAGTCCTGGCTATCCTCGATTATCATGACCTTCATAATTCATCACTCCTTAAATACCAGACAAGAAACAGTTTCTATGCCCTATAGTGAATTGTGCATCATAAATTTCTAAACACCCTTACAAATTCCATCGGTCTTTCTTTTAAAAAGGTTTAAATTTATTAAAAACAGGATATTAGGCACCTAATCTTAAGATAAAAGACAAAAAATAATGGAAAAAATTAAGGACTAAATCTATTCAATTTTTTTTCTTTATCAATAAAATAAAGAATTGAATCTTTCTCATTTTGAAGTTCATTGAGTAGAGCTTCGTATTGAGTAATAACAGTAAGAGGCTTTGTTTTTTTAGTTGGAGTAAGAAAGCCACTCTCTTCTGTGAATGGAGGAACAAAAAGAAACTTTTTGGGAATTGGGAAAAATTTCTCACTCTCAAGCTCTTTAATAATAAAGGCACACTCTTTGTACAAATTAATGAGATAGGAAGGGTTTTCAACGTGCTCTTGATAATCCTGAGACTCTTCTCCCAAGGTTATAATCCCTATTGGGATGGGACTATTTAAGATATGAACAACGACTTGTTGAATATGATTTGACTTATCAAGAATTGTCTCCGCTATGGATTCAATATTATAAAAACGACCATCCGCTGCTTTAAGAAAGTTTTTAGACCTTCCCTTTAAAAACAGGTAACCATCTTCATCAAATACGCCTCTATCGCCTGTCTTAAACCAACCTTTTTCATCAAAGTTATCTTGCTTCCCAAAGTTAAGATAACCATCAAAAACATTATTACCTTTTACCCATATATCTCCAATTCCATTTTCATCACTTTTTCTGATCTCAATCTCATTGCAAGCAGCTTTTTTTCCGCAAGAACCTCTTTTACCTACTCTATCGAAAGTTAACGTGCAGGTCGTCTCACTCATTCCATAAGCTTCTACAATTTTTATTCCAAATGTATGAAGAAAAATATCATAAGTTTTGCCATTGAGAGCAGCTCCTCCAGAAAGAATATTTTTTAGACGAGAAAAACCAAGCTTCTTTTTAATCGCTTTTGAAAGGATTGGTTTTATAAAAAGTTTATTTTTCCAAGTGGGCGACGTTAGGTCTTTTTCCTTAAAGAATCCCCCAAGCATTTTAGTAAGTTTTTCTTCAACTCCATGGGCCAATGTTTGAAAAAGAAGGGGTACCCCAAACATATAAGTTGGTTGAATTTTAGGTAAATCCTCTAAAAAGGTATCTTTTGTCGTGATATAGCCTTGAAAAAGCCCCATGTAGGAGAGAGCAAAAATTGAAGTTTGAAATATATGGGCATTTGGTAAAAAAAAGGGGCAAATCTGCCTTTCTGTAACACCACCAAACATATTTTTAAGGAACCCATAACCAGAATATATAGAATTTTTGTTTGTTATGGGAACGCCTTTTGGTGTTCCTGTGGAACCCGAGGTATAGACGACTTTGAAAACATCATTTTGTTCTTTTTCAATATCAGGTATAGGAATATTAGGGATAACTGATTCATCCATCGGTAAATCAAGGGGTTCGACGGAAGAAAATCCATGGTCCCCTTTTACTTCGGTTCCTTCTATTAAAAAGACTCTTTTAAAAGATTTCTTAATATCTGAAGGTAAAGTGGAAGCTTTTTTTAAACCTTCCTGATTAAGGATCAATATATCAACATTAGAATCAATGATCTTAAAAGAAATATGTTCAATACTGTCATTTTTATAAAAGCCTGTCGTATATTTTTTATTCATCCAACAACCCATATCAACACCCATAATATCAATGTGGTTGTCACTTATGTATGCAACATTATGTCCTTCAAGCTTTTTATGAATAAGAGAGAAAAAGTACCCTTTACTTAGTACATCCGAAGCACGATAATTCCTATTATAATCCCCATTATCATCTCTCATTTTTACAATTATAGGATTATTTTGTTCTTTATAAGTTTTTAATAGAATTCCAAGAAGACTTCCTCCCTCTAAAACCTTTTGGTAGATACCCTCCAATTTTCCAAATAACTCTCTCATCCTTTCACCCTTAATTTTCTGATAATTAATGTCTAGGTTATCACTAAAAAGGGAAATTTTTTTGAAAAACCCAAAAGTTTCAATTCTTTTGACATAATATCTAAGCTAAAAAAAAATGATTTTAGATATTTCAAACATTATTTCAAAAGGAGGCTAAAATGATCGGCCAAAAACTGTTTGCTAAACAAACCTTTAAAAAGGCCAAGTTTTTTTTACTTGTTGCCCTTTTAATTCCTCAACTCCTTTTTGCAAGAACAACCCAGTATGACAAAATGGTTGGTGTTAATTCACCATGGAGGTTTTTAAAAAACTATACGATAAAGTTTGAAGAACTTCCTACTGAAGGATCCCTTGCTGATAAACCATGGAGTGGTGATTATTGGGCGGACTTTTTGGGTGGTACCACATATAGATGGTATCCTCTTCCAAAAAGCAAGCAGGACAAAAGAAACCCAAAAAGATTTGGTTATAAACACCCCACCCCTGAAGAAATAAAAAAAATGGACCTACGAATTCTTTCACCAGCTGAAAAATATGATCTTTTTATGGGAGACTTAAATTGGACAATAACAAAACAAGAAAGGGAAAGAACTGGTGTTTTAAAAACGATTAAAGGCAGCCCTAATTATGATCCTTCTTTTAAAATTGAAGGTTGGTGGGGTCTTTGTCATGCTTGGGCGCCAGCAACTATTTTATATAAAAACCCGGCCCCAATTACCTTAAAGAACCCTCAGGGAATTAAAGTTCCATTTGGCGCATCGGATATAAAAGCCCTCCTTTCCCTCCATATGCATACAGTTCCAGAAAGATCTTCTGAGTACACTTTCCTGGGCGACAGGTGCTTCACAGATTTAAAGTCAATTTTCGGAAAATGGGCAAATTTTTGGAACACTCATTCACCAGGAGCAGATGAAAAAACCCTAAAAGAGTTAAGAAAAAAGGCCAAAGAAGGCTTAGATAATGAACTTAAAGGCTTAAAAGAGTGTAATGATATGAATCCCGGTGCCTTCCATGTAGCACTCGGAAATAGCATAGGACACAATAAAGATGGTTTCGTAATGGATAAAGATAGAGGTGCTGAAACGTGGAATCAGGGTGTCTATGGCTATAAAGTAAAAATCCTAAAAACGAGAAATGAAAAGGTCAAAGACAAACCTTTTACGGTTCACTCAATTGAAAACACCGTTACCTGGGTTACTGAAATTGGTCATAGCTGGAAAAAAGTTAAAGGTGGTATTGGCCTTACAACAACCAAATATATTTATGACCTCTACTTGGATGAAAATGGTAATATCAAAGGTGGAAAATGGCTAACACAAGACTTAATGGATCGTCCTGACATTATTTGGATGAGAAGACCTAGGCCAAAATTTGAAAGAGGGCTTAAGGGTCTTACCAGTATCTACAAAGCATCTGAAAAGGAGTCATCAAAACGTTATACAAAAGATGAGTTAAAATCTTTATTTAGAAAGTCCGCAAAGAAAATAATGATGGCCAATCGATTTGTGAAAAACTCCAAAGAACTTGTCAAAATGAGAAAGGAAATGAGAGTGAGCTATTATGAAAGGCTCAAGAAAACTGTTGTAGGAAGTTTCTTTAGTCAAATGAAAGAGCGCGATAATAGAGACAAGAGAATTTTGGAATCTTTAAGGCCTAAATTAGAGAGAGCGAGGAAAAGAATTGCTAGAGAAAATGATTTAAAAGATAAAAAACATGATAAAAACAAACCATGTCTTTACAGTCTTGTTAATTGGAAAGGGAAACTTAGGAAGGAGTTTTTAGAAAAGAAAAACGGGGCCAATAACTGTAAAAAAGCAAGGTCCAAATGTGAGAAAAATAAGCGCCATAGATGGGAAAATTGCTACTATGGAAAAGCGACCGACCACTATAAACCTTGCACTTTCGAACTTTTAAGTAAAAAAGGTAAGTCTCTCGGAAAGTTTACAGAGAACGGAGCTTATGGAGAATTTAATTGCAAAGTTTCAAAGTTAAGATGCTCAGTCAGGAAGTTATTTGTTCGAAAATGCGTAAAAAGATGAGAACTTTTTAATAAGATTTTTGTAAAAAAAAAGGGCCTTTAAAAGGCCCTTTTTCCCGCTAGGCTTGAAAATTTTTGATTATTTATTTTTTAAGGACATCTTATAAATCTTTTTTAGATTCCTAAAGTAACCACTGAACTTAGGTTTTTCTTGTTTCCAAATAAAGTCTGGTCTATCGTATGAAATCCAAGACCCACCTACAATTCTATCTTTAGAATCTAACTCTAGAGCGTATTCATAATCATCTACATTATATCCGTACATAAGACCCTTTTCACCGTCTTCATCAAGTTCATTTTCATAGAAATCAACTAGTTTATTAACTTCTGAATGAGGCTCTTCATCTATATAGAAAACTTCTGTTTTCAAAACAACTTCTTTAACTGTTCTAGGGTCAGCTCCACGCGAAGGGGCCCTCATAGAAATGACTTCAGAATCATAACGGAAGACAGCTTGGTTCCAAACCTCAAGGTCTCTCGTTTTATCCATAATAAAAGATTCATTCATTTTGCCAATTTGGTTTGCTAAGGCAATATGAAATGCACCAGCATTTGTATCTTGACAAGCCGCTTTGTTTTCTACAGCTCTTGGATTCTTTTTAAAATCAAAATTACAACGTCTACCCAGGTTATAAGTTTTAACCTTCCTCTGATTCATGTGCATGTGATAAGTTAAAAGCGCCTTAAGATCTGAGGAATTAAAGTTTATTTTATGACCTCTCTTCCCTCTAACAGTCACCTTACCAGGTGCTTTATACAAATAAGTTGCTGGTGCCCAAGCATGACACAAGCCTTCCCATTCAGGGATTTCTCTATCAGTAAAGATTCCAGTTCTCTTTCTCTCGTATTTTGTCAGAGGAAAATTTCTTTTTCCAAGATATAAGTCGTATTTTTCAGCAGGCGATAATTTGTTAATATCAGTTCCTTTACCTGGTGTCTCATACATATATGAAGATTTATCATCCTCTCCAATTTGCCAACGAAAGGTTATTCCCCCTCTCCAAGTTGCCCAATAATCTCCTGTCCAAGGAGTTTCAGTTAACTCTCCTGATAAGTTTAGCCCACCATCGAGAGAAAGACCTTTTTCATTGGTTTTAAAAGAGAAAGTTGTCTCGTAATTTTTGGTTCCAAAGTTAAAAGGTGAATTTGCCCTGTCCCATCCGGAAAAACTATAAGCTTTGGGTAAGAAAGCAGTTAAAGTTAAGATTAATAAAGCAAACTTTTTTAAAAAGGTTTTGAAATACATAAATTCTCCATCGATTTAAGGTGCAATACATCAATAAACCGGAGAATCAGTAATTTCAAATTCAAAAATAAATAAAGAAATTTTTTTATGCTTCAGCATTTATTTGTTTAATTAAAGATATTTATTATTGGTAGATTTTAGATAATCGATAAAATTTGTTTATATTTATTAGAAGGTCATCATTTTTTCAAAAAGACGCAACTTAAGTAAATTTTAAACTATAATTCATTTAAATAAATTACCTCCTTAATTATATATTTTTTTTAAAATAAAATATTTTTTAGAATAGTGAAAAAATAGGGGGTCTCAAAATGAAAGGGTTATTTATCCTATTTGGTCTTTTAAGTTCTTTAAACCTTTATTCCAAGTCAAGCGTCACACTTGCCGCAGGAGATTGGCCTCCATTTTTAAAAAAGAAAGGCCTGGCCCACCTTGGAGTAGGTGCTCATATTGTAAAAAAGGCCTTAAAAAGTCAGGGAATCCAAGTAAAGTTTAAGTTTTATCCCTGGTCGAGAGGAATGACTGAGGCAAAAAAAGCAAAAAAAGTAGATGGGGCCATCTTATGGCTGAAAAACCCAGATAGAGAGAAGATTTTTTACTATAGTGATAAAGTTATGGCCGAAACAAATGTCTTCTTCCATCTAAAGGGTTCATCTTTTAAATGTAGTTCAGATAATAATTTATTGGCCTATAAGTGCATGGAAGAAATTGCTAAAAAGAACTTGAGAGTTGGTGGGATATATAAATTTAGTTATTCAAATCATTTTGATAAAGCTGTTGGGAAATCAGGTGATAAAGACGATTCTTCAAAGGCCATTATTAAAAACTTTAAAAGAAAAAGAAATAGCATCATTAACTTCGAGATGTTAATTAAGGGTAAAATCGATCTCTATCCTCAAGAAATCAATGTTGGTTATTATGAGCTTAACAATCTAATTAAAAATAAGTCAGATGCAACAAAAGTAACTCACCTTAATATTCCTCTTCAAGAAAAGCCTTCGTACCTCATAATGAGTAAGAAAAATAAAATAAACGAGAAAATTATTAAAAAGTTTAACGAAGGGCTCAAGGCACTAAGAGAATCAGGTGAATATGAGAAAATGTTAGCACTAGACAAATCAGGTGGTTATGCTTGCAAAGAATTCAAAAAGGAAAACTCTGGAACAATACCTGGTTGTTAAATATTTATTTTAATTAGGAAGGCCTGTAAAAAAATCTTCTTAGTTTTATTTACAGGCCTTATATATTAAAAGTTTTAATCAAGCTACTTTTTTGAGTTCCTTAGGAATTTCCATATAGAAAACCGTTCCTTCACTCCCGCTTCGAATGTCAAGAGTACCATCGTGCTCTTCGACTATTTTTCTAGCAATCATAAAGCCAAGACCAGAGTGTTCTTGATTCTCATTGAAAGACATTTTTTCAAAGAAATTAACTCTATCTTTCTTTGAGAAGTGCGGCCCATTGTTTTTTACTTCAAATAAGAAACTATTCTTTTTCTCTTTAAAAACAATTGATATAATTGGCTTTTCTATACCCTCATAAACAAGAATTTTTCTAGAACTATTTACAAGGTATCCAATGGCCCTTTTTAATTTAATTCCATCACACTCAATCACAGATTCATTTTCACAATCGACATTAAAATTGATTTCATAAAATCTTAAAACATCTTTAAATTTTCCCTTAAGGTAGTGGGATATATTATCTACTTTGTGAGGTTTTATATTTAAATGTTCCTGGTATTTTTCACTCATTAAATCTATGATAAGAAAAAGCAGATCATCACACGATGTTAAGAGGATTCCTTTTAACATCGTATAAAACTCTGATTCTTTAGCATCACTTCTGAACATATGCGAAACTGTTTTGATTGTATTAATTACATC
>CEUM01013289.1_pt1 | contig 23039 bp, 15 predicted proteins | sample 356421 | NCBI WGS metagenome assembly CEUM01 (sample SAMEA2622716, study PRJEB7988) | marine metagenome | biome: marine biome (ENVO:00000447); feature: surface water layer (ENVO:00002042); material: "saline water (ENVO:00002010), including plankton (ENVO:xxxxxxxx)" | depth 5 m | reverse complement strand
AAGATGTAGATGGTTTTCATCCAACCAATTTTGGAAAAATGGCTTTGGATATGGAGAGCTTTATCCCAGCGACTCCTTATGGGATTATGGAGTTGTTGCGTCGGTATCAAATCGATATTTCTGGAAAACATGCTGTTGTTATAGGTCGAAGTCATATTGTAGGTCGTCCCATGAGTATTTTGTTGAGTCGTAAGTCCTCTCCAGGGAATGCAACGGTCACCCTTACGCATAGCCGGACGAAAAATTTGGCTGCTATAACCAAAGAAGCGGATATTGTTGTTTCTGCTCTTGGAGTCCCCAACTTTTTAAAAGGCAATATGGTCAAAAAAGGTGCAATTATTATCGATGTTGGTATTACTCGCGTACCGGATTCTTCTCACCCCAAAGGATATGTGATTACAGGGGATGTTGATTATGAGCGTGTCAAAGAAAAAGCAAGTTTTATCACTCCTGTTCCTGGTGGTGTTGGGCCGATGACAATTGCAATGCTTCTTCAAAACACCTATTTGGCGTATTCTCGACACGCTGACGTATGAAAAATGCCCTAAAGCAAGGACAGGTTGTTCCTTTAATGGAAGCTTTTTACACCATACAGGGCGAGGGCTATCACAAAGGAAGTGCCGCCTATTTTGTTCGTATTGGTGGTTGTGATGTTGGTTGTCATTGGTGTGATGTAAAAGAAAGTTGGGATGCTGAAAAACACCCACCAACTGAAATTTCGACTATAATTCAACAGGCAAAGCAATATTCGGATACGATTGTCGTTACGGGTGGCGAACCATTGATGTGGAATATGGGACCTCTAACACAAGGGCTTCAAAATGAAAAGCTAGCGACTCATATCGAGACTTCGGGTGCATATCCACTCTCTGGTCATTGGGACTGGATTTGTCTTTCCCCAAAAAAGCGAATGCTGCCTCTTGATTCAATCTATAAAGTCGCCGACGAACTCAAGGTTATCGTATATAACCAAAGCGATTTTGCTTTTGCTGAAGAACAAGCAGCGAAGGTACAACCCAGTTGTAAGCTATTTCTACAGCCCGAGTGGAGCAAACGAGAGCAGGTCATCCCAGATATTGTGGACTATGTACTCAAAAATCCCAAATGGAAAGCGTCTTTGCAAACGCACAAGTATATGAATATCCCTTAGAGAGTTGAAAGTTTTGATTCACAGTCACTTAGAGTCTATATTTTTTTAGTAAGTTTAAGCCGAAAAAACAGTGCTATGGAATGGATCATCGATTATTTTGAAAATATTCCTTCCGCTCACAGAAGTATCATACTTGTGGGCGGGATAACGCTTTTTTGGTTCTTTGAAGGGGTGTTGCCTTTTTCTCGTTTTCAATATCAAAAGTGGAAGCATGCCCTCCCTAATCTTTTCTTTACCCTCACGACCGTTATTGTAAATTTTTCATTGGCGTTTATCCTATTGCGTACTGCGGACTGGGTAACTGCAAGCCAATTTGGTCTACTAAATGCTTTTGAAATGCCATTTTGGCTGTATGTGATTCTAGGAGTCATGTTACTTGACTATATCGGTGCATATCTTGCACATTGGACTGAGCACAAGGTGAAGCCCCTTTGGATGATACACCTTGTTCACCACTCTGATCATCATGTAGACACCACAACTGCCAACCGTCATCATCCTTTGGAGAGTGTTGTTCGTTTTGTGTTTACAACCCTAGGTGTTTTTCTAATTGGCCTGCCAATTGGTATCATAATGCTTTACCAATCCCTATCTGTTTTGTTAAGCCAATTTAATCATGCAAACATTAAATTACCGCAACGACTTGATATGGTCTTGAGCTATTTGATCGTCTCTCCTAATATGCATAAAGTTCATCACCACTACGTTCTTCCCTATACCGACTCAAATTATGGAAATATCTTTTCGATTTGGGATCGATTGCTGGGAACCTATTTGTACCTCGCTCCTGAAAAAATCGTGTATGGGGTTGATGTATTCCCTGATGAAAAAGATAATAGTTCGATAAAAAGTTTATTGAAGCAACCTTTTCAGCCCTACAGAAAACCCACTACGGGTAGATGAGATACCGCTCTCTGATTTTTAAAAAGTCTTGAATATCTGATTGCCAATTGTCTCTAATCTCAGAGGCACTCATCCCTTTTTCAATTTGCAATTGTAGGGAAGTTGTGCCAGCATGACGCCTAAACCCTGGATCCAAGAAGAATTGTTCAGGCTTGTTACTATTTCTATACGCTTGAATGATCCATTCGATATTGACTCGATCCAACCTTGGATGATTTCGTAGGTCAAGACCGTAGCATTCTTTTTGTTTTTCCTTTGGATTCGAAGCCCCAGACTTTGGAGTGGGAGTATAGCGATGAGTAAAATGGCTTGCATCCAAAAATGAAGCACCAAATTGCTGAAAGGGGTGAGAGGTTCCTCGACCTGCATTGACAGGAGTTCCTTCAAATAAACCCAAACTCGGGTACAGCATCACCGCCTGCGCATTGGGTAGGTTTGGAGAGGGCCGGACGGGCAGTTCATAGGCAGTTTGATGTGTATAATTTGCGACGGGAATTACCAGTAAAGACGGCTTATTTTTGGAATCAAGCCATTCTTCTCCAACCAGCATTTTGGCATATTCACCAATTGTCATTCCATATACGAGTGGAATGGGAACTTTACCCAAAAAACTTTGGTTTTCCTCTTCCATCATTGGACCGTCTACATAATGCGCATTTGGATTGGGTCGATCTAATACAATTACAGGGACCTTCGAATCTGCACATGCTTCCATGAGCAAGTGAAGGGTGGACAGATAGGTAAAGAATCGCACACCCACATCTTGAATATCAAACACAAGGATATCGACATCTGCTAGCTGTTCAGCGGGGGGTTTGCGGTATTTTCCGTGCAGTGAAACAATAGGAATTCCAGTTTTGGTGTCGATTTCATTTGAAATGGATGCTCCGGCATCTTCTTTTCCTCGAAACCCATGCTCGGGCGCAAACACCTTTATAATGTTGACCCCCTGACTTCGTAAATGATCTACTAAATGAATGCGCTTGTCATTCGTTAGAACCTGACTACTCTGATTCCCAACGACTGCAACCTTCATGTTGATTAAAAGAGGAATATACTTCTGCGTTTGATATGCGCCTGGCTGGACTTGCGCAAAAAGGGGCATGCTACAAACCACAAAGACAAAAAAAGCGGTATTTTTGAGTAAAGCTATCACAGGTTGAAGATTAGTCTATTCATCGCCAAACGCATTATCGGTTCGAAGTCCTATAAAAATAGTGTTTCGGCACCAATTATTAAAATCGGAATCATCGCCATTTCCGTTGGCTTGATCGCGATGCATATCGCTATTGGTACAGGCATCGGGTTTCAGAACAAAATCAAAGACAAAATCAGTTCTTTTGAAGGCCATATTCGCGTATCTACCTATGAGAACAACTCCACAAACACCACCTTAGAGAGCATCGACCCCCAAATGATTCGCTCAGCAACTGAAACAGAGCGTATTTCTTTTGTCAATTCAGTAGCTTATGCATCAACTGTTTTTAAAACCGATAAGAACTTTGCTGGCGGACTGCTAAAAGGTATCGATAGCACATACCGATGGAATACTTTTGAAGACTATCTAATTGATGGACGTTTACCAGACATCGGATCGCTAATCAGTAGAGAGATTTTACTGTCCAAACATATTGCCAGAACCTTGGGGGTAAAAACGGGAGACCGGGTATCATCTTATTTTTTGTTTGAGGACCGACTCCCAATCCGTAGGAGTTTTGTCGTTTCGGGACTCTACGATTCTGGCTTTCCCGATTTCGATCAGCGAATTGCCTTTGCAGACTTGCGACACGTTCAAAAAATATATCAATGGCCCACCGATCAGGTAGGAGCGTTTGAAATCACCCTCGATAATTTTGATGATATTCATCAGTTTTCAGAAGAGGTCTATGACCAAGTGCCCGCTCCATACGATGTGCAGCATGTCAAAGAGCGTTACCCCGAAATTTTTAATTGGATTTCCCTTTTTGATACCAATATTGCTTTGATTATCGTGATTATGATCATAGTGGGCGGGATCAATATGATTACGGCTTTATTGGTTTTGATTCTCGAACGAACTCAAATGATTGGTTTGCTAGGCGTCTTGGGCATGCAGCAATGGTCCACGCAGAAAGTCTTTTTGTACAATGCAGCCTACCTGATTGGAATTGGATTGTTATGGGGCAATGTGTTGGGACTTGGACTTCTTGCTCTTCAACACCAAACTGGATGGATTACACTTGATCCAACTTCTTATTATGTAACGACAGTACCGATCGCTTTTGATGTGCCCATGATTACTGCTATCAATATCGGAACCTTTGTGATTTGTGTATTGATGCTGTTGATTCCTTCATTAATCATTTCTAAAGTCACTCCAATTCGCGCATTACGCAGGGTGTAAATCCAACAAATTTCATCTGTGATTAGGTATTATATATCTGCGCTATACAGTACATTTGCAGGATGAAATACGCAAACAATATACTGGATACGATTGGGAATACGCCTTTGATCAAGCTCAATTCAATCGCAAATGAAGTTGACGCTTTGGTTTTGGCAAAGGTGGAATACTTCAATCCTGGAAACTCTGTTAAAGACCGTATGGCGCTCAAAATGATTGAAGATGCCGAGGCAGATGGCCGACTTAAACCTGGCGGAACGATTGTAGAAGGAACTTCAGGAAACACAGGAATGGGCTTAGCAATTGCTGCCATTGTCAAGGGATATAAATTGATTTGCGTATCGAATGACAAGCAGTCCCCAACCAAATTTGACGTCCTTCGTGCTGTGGGCGCTGAGGTGGTTGTTTGTCCAACCGATGTGCCAGCCGATGACCCACGTTCTTATTATTCGACTTCGAAGCGTATTGCAGAGGAAACACCCAATGCTTGGTATGTGAACCAGTACGACAACCCATCCAATGCGGTTGCTCACTATGAGCAGACAGGTCCTGAAATTTGGGAACAAACCGATGGTAAAATCACTCATTTTGTCGTTGGCGTAGGCACTGGCGGAACAATATCTGGCGTATCCAAATACCTCAAGGAGAAAAACCCAGCAATCAAAGTATGGGGAATTGATACGTATGGTTCGGTTTTTAAAAAATACCATGAAACGGGGGTTTTTGACGAAAAAGAGATCTACCCGTATGTGACCGAGGGTATCGGGGAAGATATTCTACCAGAAAATGTTGACTTTGATCTTATTGATGCTTTTGAAAAAGTCACCGATAAAGATGCTGCCATTTACACACGAAAATTGGCTCGGGAAGAGGGAATTTTTGCAGGAAACTCTTGTGGCGCTGCGATAAAAGGGATGTTGCAACTCAAAGCCCACTTTGGCCCTGACGATGTCGTGGTGGTATTGCTACACGATTCAGGAAGTCGTTATGTCACCAAAATCTACAATGACGACTGGATGCGTGAAAAAGGGTTTTTGGAGTAGTTCCGCAAGCGCTATTCTACTTCCACTACATCAACTTTTACGCCAAGCTTGTTGGGACGAATTTGGTATCCCATTCTCTCACTAACGACATCGATAAAAGCAGCGCCAAAAAAGATGATTTGCGAGGTGTAAAAAACCCATAACATTAAAATTGCCAAAACACTTGCAGAACCAAAAATACTATCAATGTTCATGGTGGTCAGTGTATAGCCAATGATAGTTTTTCCAATCGAAAATAAAAATGCTGTAAACACACCACCTAAAACGGCCGGCTTCCAATGTATAATTGCATCACTCAAGATGCTAAACATTAAAGTAAAAATGGTACCCAAAACGACAAATGATACAACCAGCTCATACCCGTAAGTAAATGAGTAGTTACTGCTTAAACGATCACTGTATTCCAATAAATAACTGCTGACACTTGTACTGACTAGTACAAAAAAAACAAGTCCAATAAGTAGGGTAAACGATATAAATTGCTTGATCAGATAATTCTGAACTTCTCGCTTTCGTTTGACTTTAATTCTCCATATCCGGTTAAAAAAGTGATGGAGTTGACGAAGCATAGCGGAGGAGGACAATCCGAGAATCAAAAATCCAACGCTGGTCGCCCAAGCACTGTTTTGATGAACTTTGCGATGGCTTACAATCTCTTGAATTTGTTTGGATGCGTCTGTCCCTAGGGTATCGTTGAATTGTGCATAAATTTCGTCTGAAACCTCTTTCTCTCCAAAAAAATAACCCAGAACAATAGTGATTATTATGATCATTGGTAAAAGCGAAAAGACTGCGTAGTAAGCGAGGGCAGCTCCATTTTGAAAGGGGTTGCTTCTAAAGAAAATAGCAAATGTATTTTTCAAAAAAGAAATCATAAAACAATAAATGTCATCTATGACAACACAAAATGATTTGGGAAATCCGCCAATTCAAAAGCGAAAGTAACAAATTTATACACGATATGGTTAACTATGACTCAGGGATCCCTCTAAAAGCAATACTGATTCTCAGCAATCACTTTATCAGCGACTTGTTCGCGTAAGCCAATCACATTAGGATAATTGACATATTTTGTAAATCGCTTTAGACCCATGAGTAGCATTTTTTGCTCATCTCCTTCTGCCGAAGAAATAATCGCCTCTTTCCCTTTGGTTTGTATTTTCTCAACGGCTTGAAAAAGATAGAGTTTTGTCATGGCCAATTGCATATCTTGTGTGTCAAGACCATATCGATTGATATTCTTTTCCGTTCGAAGTATGGCCGATTCCACCAGATAAATTTCAATCAAGATATCAGAAACAGACAACAAAAGCTGCTGATGTTTCTCGATCTCCGTTCCGTATTTTTGGACACCAGCACCTGCGATCATTAGAAACACCTTTTTTAGGTTTTTAAGGATTGATTTTTCCTCGCTCAAGGGTTCTGTAAAATCTGGAAGGTCAAATGATGGTACACCCAAAAGTTCCTCCCCAACGGCAGTTGCAGGACCAATCAGATCAAGGTGACCTTTCATGGCTTTTTTGATCAGCATCCCAACAGTGAGCATCCGATTGATTTCATTCGTCCCCTCATAGATTCGAGAAATCCGCGCATCTCGCCATGCGGACTCCATGGGCATATCAGCAGAATAACCCATGCCTCCAAAAATCTGAACGCCTTCGTCTGTACAGTCTTGGGTATGTTCCGATACAGCAACCTTTAAGATTGAGCATTCGATTACATACTCTTCTACTCCTTTTAGCTCTGCTTCCTGATGGCTTATTCCTGACTCGGATCGAATGGCTATACGATCCTCAATGTCTTTGGCCGCACGATAACAACCCGACTCACCTGCATAACAATTTGTAGCCATATTGGCGATTTTTTGTTTGATTGCCCCAAACTGACTAATCGGTGTTTTGAATTGGATTCTCTCATTGGCATAACGAACACTTTCGCTTACTGTACGTCGCTGCGCATCGATACAAGCAACGGCAAGTTTAATACGACCCACATTCAAAGCGTTCATCGCGATTTTAAATCCATTTCCGCGTTCCGAAAGCATATTTTCGACGGGCACCTTGGTTTCGCTAAAAAAGACCTGCCTTGTTGAGGAAGCATGAATCCCCAATTTATGTTCTTCTTCGCCCATGCTAATTCCATTATCAGGGTCATTCGGAACGATAAATCCTGTGATATTTTTATCATCTTCTATCCGTGCAAATACAATCATTACACTGGCGTATCCAGCATTTGAAATCCATATTTTTTGCCCACTGATTTTATAATGGGTGCCGTCCTCTGAAAGTACAGCTTTGGTTTTCCCACTATTTGCGTCCGATCCTGCCCCCGGTTCGGTAAGACAATAACATCCAATCTCTTCCCCCGAAGCGAGCTTAGGAACATACTTTTGCTTTTGTTCTTCAGTTCCATACAAAACGATGGGCATGATGCCAATACCAGTATGGGCACCGTATGCAGTGGAAAGGGAGCCAGTTGCTCCTGAAAAGTAATCACAGACGAGCATGGTTGAGACAAACCCCATTTCAAGACCTCCGAATGCCTCTGGTACACCAACGCCCAAAAAGCCAAGTTCTCCAGCTTTACGCATCAGCTCAAATGTGAAGTCATAGTCTTTTTGCTCAAAACGATGCTTGTTTGGCCAAACTTCCCGATCGATAAATTCTTTTACGGCATCTCGCATCATTTGTTGTTCTTCGCTAAAATCTTCTGGTGTGAAGACATTTTCTGCCTTCGTTTCTTGCAATAAAAAAGCACCTCCGCGTGTACGCACGATTTCTTTTGTTTCCATAATTTTATATCAATTCATAAATTCCAGCGGCACCTTGTCCAGTACCTACACACATGGTGACCATGCCATATTTTTGATTTCTTTTTTTCATTTCGTCAAATAACTGCACTGAGAGTTTGGTTCCAGTGCAACCCAGCGGGTGTCCAAGAGCAATTGCTCCCCCATTGACATTGACAATCTCTGGATTGATGTCGAGCTCACGAATCACAGCTATGGATTGAGCAGCAAAGGCCTCATTGAGTTCGATTTGGTCGATGTCTTTTAGTTTTAGACTCGCTTGATCCAGCGCTTTTGGGATTGCTGCTACTGGGCCTATACCCATGATTTTGGGTGGAACGCCAGCAGTTGCATAACTCACAAGTCGAGCAATCGGAGTGAGGTTGTGCTTGTTGACCATCTCTTCAGTCATCATCAATAGTACAGCAGCACCATCGCTTGTTTGAGAAGAATTTCCTGCAGTCACCGAGCCGTTATTGGCAAAGACAGGTCGTAGCTTCGCCAACGCCTCTAAGCTTGTATCCGCTCTTGGACCCTCGTCACGATCAACAGTATAGGTGCGCGTTGCTTTTTTCCCATTGTCATCGATATATGTTTCATCGATAGTAATTGGCACAATTTGATTATCAAAGGCACCATTTTTTTGAGCTTTTAAGGCCTTTTGGTGTGATGCATACGCAAAGGCATCTTGATCCTCTCTGGAGATGTGAAACTGGTTGGCAACTGCTTCGGCAGTGAGTCCCATTCCCCAATAATAATCTTCATTTCCTTGCTTGGCGGCTTTATAGTCAGGCGCAGGCTTGAACCCTCCCATGGGGATATAGCTCATGCTTTCAACGCCACCTGCTATTACGCAGTTTGCCATTCCTGATTGAATTTTTGCAGCTCCCAAAGCGATCGTCTCGATTCCTGATGCGCAATAGCGGTTTACGGTTACGCCTGGAACATCATTGGTTTTGAGTCCCATTAATGAAATGAGCCGTGCCATATTTAGGCCTTGTTCTGCCTCTGGCATGGCATTACCAATCAGAACATCATCAATCGTGGTGACATCAAAATCAGGCAAGTTACTCATCATATACTCGATGGTTTCTGCAGCGAGCTCATCTGGACGTTTAAATCTAAAAAGACCCCTGGGTGCTTTACCAACGGCTGTTCGGTGTGCGCTTACGATGTAGGTTGTTTTCATGTGTTAGTTTCTTAAAGGTTTTCCAGTTTTAAGCATATGCTGTATACGTTCAAGTGTTTTGCGTTCGGTGCAAAGGGATAAAAATGCTTCTCTTTCGATATCTAGAAGGTATTGCTCTGGCACATAGGACGGCTGGGATAGGTCACCACCGGCCATGACGTAAGCCAACTTGTCGGCAACTTTTTTGTCATGCTCAGAAATATAGTGAGCCGCTTCCATGGAGTCTGTTCCCACCAAAAACATTCCGAGGGCTTGTTTGCCTAGTACTTTTACGTCGTTTCGCTTTATGGGTTTGGTATAGCCAGACTCTGCCATTAAAATAGCTTGTTTTTTGGCAACAGCGATTTGTTGGTCAGCATTCACAACAACGACGTCCTTCCCTTTTTGTAAAATCCCCAAATCGAATGCTTCGTAAGCTGACTTGGCTACTTTTGCCATTCCGATTGTGAAAAAATACTCTTGGAGTACATTGAGCTCAACATCATTTTTACGAAACGAATCGGATGCCCGTAATGTCATCTCTTTAGACCCACCACCACCAGGAATTACACCAACACCAAACTCAACTAAGCCAATATAGGTTTCAGCAGCGGCGACGACCTTGTCTGCATGTAAGCTGAGCTCACAAGCACCCCCGAGGGTAAGGGTGTGCGGTGCTGCAACGGTGGGGATAGACGAATACCGCATACGCATCATCGTATCTTGGAAATATTTGATTGCCATGTTAAGTTCATCATATTCTTGCTCGACTGCCAACATAAAAATCATACCAATATTGGCACCAGCAGAGAAATTAGCTCCCTGATTCCCGACAACCAAAGCTTGAAATTCCTTTTCAGCCAAGTCAATACCTTTGTTAATTCCCTGAAGAACACCACCACCGATTGTATTCATTTTGGAGTGAAACTCCACATTTATCACCCCGTCTCCAAGGTCGATAAGAGAGCACTCTGGATTTTGCCAAACGGTTTTCGAAGCTCTGAGGCGGTCAAGGATTATAAAGCTATTTTGTCCTGGGATGACATTCATATTTTTGTTAGGAATGTCATAGAAGAATTGCTGACCGTCCTCTAATCCGTAAAAACTTTGGTGCGGTCCTTTAGCCATGGCAGTTACCCATTTAGCAGGTTCATGTCCCGCTTCTTTGATAAGTTCAATTCCTGTTTCCAATCCAATAGCATCCCAGAGTTCATAGGGACCATGTGTCCATCCAAATCCAGCTTTCATGGCGTCATCTATTCGATAAATTTCATCTGATATTTCAGGAATTCGGTTTTGGATGTAAGCAAAAAGCTCTCCAAAGTTTTTTCGATAAAATGCAGTCGCTTTATCTGATCCCGAAATCAAAACGGGATAGCGTTCGATGAGATTATCAATCGCTTTGGTTTTTTCAAGAGTGTCAAACTGAGCTCGTTTTTTTGATCGGTATTCGAGGGTATTGAGGTCCAATGTTAAAATCTCAGATTTTCCCTTACCATTTTTTACTTTTTTATAAAATCCTTGACCACTCTTGGAACCAAGCCATTGATTTTTCATCATGGCAGAAATGAAATCGGGAAGTTGAAATACGTCTCTTCGCTCGTCATCATCACAGTTTTCATATAGTCCATTCGCGACGTGAACCAAGGTGTCAAGACCTACCACGTCAACCGTTCGAAAAGTAGCTGATTTTGGTCTTCCAATTACTGGCCCTGTAAGCTTGTCGATTTCCTCTACGGTTAGCCCCATATCCTTCACTTGATGGAAGAGGCTTTGGATACAAAAAATTCCAATTCGATTTCCAATAAATGCTGGCGTGTCTTTGGCAAGAACCGAACGTTTGCCGAGGAAAGTGCTTCCATAATCCATCAAAAACGAACTGACTTCAGGAAGGCAATTCGGGCCTGGTACGACCTCAAAAAGTTTTAAGTAACGAGGCGGATTAAAAAAGTGAGTGACAGCAAAGTGTTTTTGAAAATCATCTGACCGACCTTTATTCATCATCGCAATGGGAATGCCAGATGTATTTGAAGTAATCAATGTTCCTGGCGTTCTGTGTTCTTCAATTTGCTTAAAAACACTTTGTTTGATGTCTAGTCGTTCCACAACCACCTCAATGATCCAGTCCACTTCAGAGATTTTCGAAATATCGTCAGATAAATTTCCAGTGTGAATTCGCTTTTTAAAATCCATGTGATAAAGTGGCGCTGGGTTGGATTTGATTGCTTGTAACAGATTGCTGTCAACGATGCGGTTACGGACAGTAGAATCTGAAAGTTTAGATCCCTTCGCTTTTTCTTTTTCAGTTAATTCGCTTGGTGCGATATCGAGAAGTAAGACTTCAACACCAATATTTGCAAAATGACAAGCAATACCAGAACCCATGATTCCAGATCCAATGACTGCCACTTTTGAGATTCTTCTTATACTCATGAAACTTGTTTTTGGGGAATAAATATTGACCTTTCTTGTACTTTTTGTAGAATCAATTCGATAACTTTGTAGAATGATTCAAGTTCTTCAGGACTAACAGATTCTTCAATAACCTGATTGAAATGCATAACAACTTCACGCGAAAGCGAACGCTTTTCGAGCCCTTCTTTTGTGAGACGGATTAAAACACTTCTGCCATCTTGTGGATTTGGTTCTCTTCGGATTAACCCCTGATTTTCCATTGCCTTTAGGGTGCGTGACAAACTTGTAGATTCCATACCCATTCTAGGGCCCAGAGAGGTAGAGGGAACGCCTTCTTCAGTATCAATACTCAAAAGTGTCAATCCAGTGGCCATCGTAGCTCCATATCGAGAAGCTTCTTCATTGTACATTTTGGAGACTGCTTGCCAAGTTGCACGTAAAAAATGATCGATTGTTTTTGTTCGCATAGAGCCAAATGTAATAAAAAATATTATGCATGCATAATAAATAAGAAAAAAAAGGTTTAGCTGTAAATCTCTTTGATGAGGTTATCGTATTTTTCAGCTATGATTTTTCTTTTGAGCTTCATTGTAGGGGTGAGGTGGCCAGAATCGATACTCCAAATATCATCTGTAAGTTTGAATTTCTTTACTTTTTCCCATTGCGCAAAATTGACATTTGCACTTTCGATATCGTTTTTGATTTGATCAATAACTTTTTGATCTTGGATTAGTTGCTTGGCAGTTTTTGGATTTTCAACATTACCCATCCACTCGTTTACAGCTTCAAAGTTGAGTTGAACAAGCGCCGAAGGGAATTTTTGGTTTTCGCCTACTACCATCACTTGATCAATCAGGGTTGATTGTTTAATCACGTTTTCGATCACTTGGGGTGCTACATATTTCCCCCCCGAAGTTTTAAACATCTCTTTCTTGCGATCTGTGATCTTCAAAAATCCATCTTCGTCCACATGCCCAATATCACCTGTATGGAAATAGCCATTTTTGATGACTTCATCAGTGAGCTCTTGATTTTTATAATACCCCATCATTACATTGGGTCCTTTGCAAAGAATCTCACCGTCCTCGGCGATTTTAACCCGTACATGCTCGACCACTTTGCCAACGCTACCGATCCGAAATTTCCCCTCTCTCATGTCGTTTACTGAGATTACTGGCGAGGTTTCAGTAAGTCCATATCCTTCAACAACCGTAAGCCCAGCTGCCGTAAAAACTCTGGCAAGGCGCGGTTGTAAGGCAGCGCTCCCAGACGCAATCAACTTGAGATTACCGCCTAGTGCAGCTTTCCATTTTTTGAAAATCAAAGCGCGAGCGATTGAGAGTTTAAGACTGTATGCCAATCCATTCTTTTTGTAGGGCTCATAAGCGAGTCCCACATCGACAGCCCAGTTGAATAATTTCTTTTTGACACCTGTTAGTGTTTGCCCTTTACCATAGATTTTGTCATATAATTTTTCCAATAATCGAGGAACAGCAGTCATCACATCTGGGTTGACCTCATTTAGATTTTCTCCAATGGTTTCCAGTGATTCGGCAAAATGTACCTCTGTTGATGTAATTTGATAGAGATACATCAACATTCTTTCATATATATGACATAGCGGTAAAAAGCTCAATGCGACTGCTTTACCATATTCAAGTGGTAAGCGTTTTTGTGCAGCAAATACGTTGGAGACAATATTGTTATGACTCAACATCACGCCTTTGGGCGTTCCCGTAGTACCTGATGTGTAGATAATGGTTGCCAAGTCCTGGGGTAGTACAGACTCTTTAATTGCAATCACTTTTGGTTGATGAGCGGCGTCTCTTCCAAGTTTGAGAACCTCCGTCCAATGCTTACATCCCTTGATCTCATCAAAGCTGTAGACTTCCTTCAAATTGGGGCATTCTTTTCGAATGGATTTGATTTTATCAAAAACCTCTTGATCCGAAACAAAGCAGTATTTAGACTCAGAGTGATTGATAATATATGCATAATCTTCTGCGGTGATAGTTGGATAAATTGGAACATCAATTCCGCCAATTTGAAGAACCCCGATATCAACAATACACCACTCTGTTCGGTTGTTAGAAGAAATGATAGCGACCTTATCACCTTTGCTCAAACCAAGCTGGAGTAAACCGCGGCTGATTTGGTTTGATTGCTCTAAAAATTCTTCAGAAGAAGTAGAGACCCATTTGCCATTGTATTTGGTATTCAAGGCACGTTTTACAGGTAAAGTCTTTACTTGATTATCGAGAATGTCAAACAAGCGAGTCGGTGCGTTCAATTCTATTTATTATTCTATGCTTGATAACAAATATGCATTTATTTATCGAAAAGAAAAAATAATTGACTTTCTAGTTAGCTGTCTGAAACCACTTGAAAGCATCTATAAAGGCCTGAATCCAAGGCGAAACTGTATCTGATTTCCGCTCCTCTGGATAATGTGCCCAGTTCCATGGAAATATCGAACGCTCTAAATGCGGCATCATCACAACATGACGCCCATCATCACTGCTCAGTATGGCGGTTCCATAATCTGACCCATTGGGGTTTGAGGGATACTGATCATAGGAGTAGTTACCGACAATTTGATAATCAGTTTGGTTTTGAGGAAGTTTAAATCGCCCTTCTCCATGTGCAGACCAGATACCGAGTCTGGAACCACTTAAACCTTGAAATAAAACGGTATTGTTGGGTTGAATATCAATTGTACTAAATACACATTCAAATTTTCCAGAAAGGTTATGACGCATTTTAGGTTTTTGATCATGGGTTGGGTGCAAAAGCCCCAATTCGATAAAAAGCTGACAACCATTACAAACACCAAGTGAAAGGGTGTCTGGACGATTAAAAAAATCAGTAATCGCTTTTTTAGCAAGAGCATTGTAGGTGAACGTGCCTGCCCATCCTTTTGCAGAGCCTAGGACATCTGAGTTTGAGAACCCGCCGACAGCGACGATGAGTTTCACATCTGTGAGATCCTCACGTCCAGTCATCAAATCTGTCATATGAATGTCTTTGACCTCAAAGCCTGCGAGATCCATCATGTAGGCCATCTCTCGCTCAGAGTTACTCCCTTTTTCGCGAATAACGGCTGCCTTGATGCGTTTCCCCTCATCAACAACGGGAAGCTTTCCATTAAATGAAGTTGGAAAAGTAAAGCGTAATGGGGTTTTGTCTATACTTTCAAATCGTTCTTTTGCTTTAGCGGGGTCGGTTTGGTTTTTGTCCAACAGAAAGGAGGTGGTCATCCAATGTTTTCTGTACGTTGGAATATCGAACCCAAAGGAACTATTAGCGCATTTTACATTTAGCACATCTGATTCGTTGGCTTCTCCGATTTCTACAATAGAAACTCCTTTGTCAATGAGATACTTTACACTCTCTGCACTGGCTTGAATCACAACAGCAGGATTTTCTGCGAAAAAAATACGCTCGTCAAATGCAGACAAATCAATCTGAAGACCAACTCTATTTTCAGCCAAGCACATTTCTAGTAAAGTGGTAATCAGTCCACCCGAACCGATATCATGTCCAGCAAAAAGCCCCTCGTGCTTTATAAGTTCTTGTAAGGCGTCAAAGTTCGTTTTAAATTGCGTTGCATCACTGACGTCAGGAGCTTGACTTCCCACACAATTTTGCATTTGCGCGTAGGCAGATCCGCCAAGATGATAACTGGAATCACTCATCGAAACATAGTAGAGCTTACCCTGATTCGGTCGTGCCATCGGCCGAACGACTCTTTTGATATTACTGCAAGCTGCAGATGCCGAAATAATTACTGTCCCTGGAGCAAGTACTTCTTTACTACTATACTTTTGCTTCATCGAAAGGGAATCTTTCCCCGTTGGGATATTGATGCCCAAAGAAATGGCAAAGTCTGCACAGGCCTCAACCGCATTGTATAAGCGTGCATTTTCACCAGTATTGTTACAAGGCCACATCCAGTTGGCTGACAAACTCACTGCTGAAAGTCCATTTTCCAAAGGAGCCCAAACAAGATTTGTCAAGGCCTCTGCAATGGATATTCGGCTTCCAGCAGCCGCATCGATCAAAGCAACTGCTGGCGCATGTCCTATCGAAGTCGCAATTCCTTTTTCTCCTTGATAGTCTAGGGCAACAACCCCACAATTGGCTAAAGGCAGTTGAAGAGATCCTACCGTTTGCTGCTGGGCAACGCGACCACCCACACAGCGGTCAACTTTGTTGGTAAGCCAATCTTTGCAGGCCACACTTTCCAGCTGGAGTAAATTCTCGACGTCTTTGTAAACGTCTTGTATTTCAAAGGCAACAGCAGAAAATCGATTTTCTTGGTTTTGATCGACTAAAATCGTTTTGGGTGTCTTTCCAAAAAAATCATCAATCGATAAGTCAATGGGTTTGGTACTGGTTTTCTGAGATTCAACAACAAAATGATTGTCTTCAGTAATAACCCCAACATCGAAAAGCGGGGCGCGCTCCCGTTCTGCAATTTTTCGAAGTCGAGGAAGATCTTTTTCGCTGACAATCAGCCCCATCCGTTCTTGCGATTCATTCCCAATAATTTCTTTTGCAGATAGTGTCTTATCTCCAACAGGTAAAGCATCGAGATCAATTGTTCCGCCTGTGTCTTCAACCAGTTCCGAAAGACAGTTGAGATGCCCACCTGCTCCATGGTCGTGAATGGAGATAATGGTATTTTTCTCAGACTCTGTAAGGGCTCGAATGACATTGGATACCCGTTTTTGCATTTCTGGGTTGGAGCGCTGGACAGCATTGAGCTCAATTCCAGAAGAAAAAGCCCCAGTATCTGCTGAGGATACGGCTGCACCCCCCATTCCAATACGGTAATTGTCACCACCGAGGATCACAATCCGATCCCCTTTTTTTGGTATTCTTTTCGCACTGTGATCGGCATGAGCATAGCCAACACCACCAGCGAGCATGATCACTTTGTCAAAACCAACAGTTTGCCCGTTTTCTTCATGCTCAAAGGTCAATAGAGAACCCGTTATAAGGGGTTGTCCAAATTTATTTCCAAAATCACTTGCTCCATTCGATGCCCGAATCAAAATGTCGAGTGGGGTTTGGTAGAGCCAATCACGGGCTGGGTTTTGTTCCCAAGGACGATCAGATTTGATGCGCGGATAGGATGTCATATAAACAGCAGTTCCCGCTAAAGGAATCGATCCTGTACCGCCTGCCATACGATCTCTAATCTCTCCACCCGAACCCGTAGCTGCCCCACTAAAGGGTTCGACCGTAGTGGGAAAATTATGTGTTTCTGCTTTGAGAGAAATGATCGATGGGATTTGTTTTTTCTGGTAAGCACTCGCTCGATCTGGATCTTGTGGAGCAAACTGCTCAATGGTAGGCCCTTTGATAAATGCAACATTGTCTTTGTATGCCGATACCAAATTTTCAGGATGTTTTTTTGATGTGTTTTTGATTAGCGAAAACAACGAATCCTTTTGTTCGATACCGTCAATGTGGAATGCTCCATTAAAAATTTTGTGCCGGCAATGCTCTGAATTAACTTGAGAAAAACCAAACACCTCCGAGTCGGTGAGAGGACGATCCAGCTGCTCAGCCAGTTGCTCAAGATAACGGACTTCATCTGGGTTTAGCGATAGCCCTTCCGCCAAATTATATGCCGAAATATCATCGATTTCACGAATGGGTTCGGGGCTAATTTCAACGGTAAATAAATTTTGGCTTAAGCTTTCGAAGCGCTCCGAAATCATGGGGTCAATGGTCATGTCTGCCTGTAGAGGAGTAAATTGTTCAATTCGAATTATTTCCTCGATTCCCATATTTTGTGTGATTTCAACAGCATTGGTACTCCAAGGCGTTACCATACTTACGCGCGGCCCAACAAAAACACCATCGATCTTGAGGGTGTTTAAATATGGTTGGTCTCCAAATAGCCAGCTGAGTTTTGATATGCTCTCTGGATCGATTGCTTTTTGTGTCTGTAAAGCAAATATGCGTTGGGTTGTATCCCCAAAAAAACAAATCATAAACACATGATTGATTTACAAAAATAATTAAATGATTGCTTGTTACTGAAGGATCGTGACGGGAAAGTACTAAGGGTTTCCACTGAGTTATCAACAATCACGATCGAACGATTCTCGCCATATAAAATCCGTCAAATCCAGACTTAGCAGGACTGATAAGCTGCTCTTTTTCAAGACTAAACTGTTTTCCGACTTCCGATTGAAGAAAGCTCTCAACCTGACTTTGGTTTTCCTCTTTCAAAATCGAACAGGTAGCATAAACAAGTTTTCCACCTGGTTTGACCATAGTCGCATAGGTATGTAGGATGTATTCTTGTGTTTGTTTGACGCGTTTCAAAAAATCGGTATTAATTTTCCATTTCGCATCGGGATTGCGACGCAAAACACCCAAGCCAGTACATGGAGCATCAATCAACACGCGGTCTGCACGACCATGAAGCTTTTTGATCACTTTGTTGGATTTGATATGCCGTGTTGTGATATTGTGTGCTCCAGCTCGTCTTGCTCGGCGTTTGAGTTCGTGGAGTTTATGGGGATAAATATCTAGTGCAGTGAGTTGACCTTTATTTTCCATCAAAGCAGCAAGGTGTAAACTTTTCCCTCCTGCACCTGCGCAGGCATCAATTACTTGCATTCCTGGATTCACCTCTGTAAAGCTAGCTACCAGTTGTGAGGAGGCATCTTGGACTTCGAATAAGCCTCTTTGGAAAGCATTCGTTTCAAATACATTGGCTCGTTCTTGCAGGATGAGCGCATCTGGATAGTTCTGATGTGAAACCGTTTCGATTCCCTCGGCTGCCAATTCATTTTGAAGCGTTTTTTGGTTGGTTTGCAATCGATTGACACGCAAAACCACACTCGCTTGGGTGTTGAGAGCATCGATTTCTTGTTTCCATTGGGCTTCCCCAAAGTTTGCAACGCCAAGCTCGTCTAGCCAATCCGTAATCGAGCATACGATGGCTCGATGTTGTTGGAGGCCGTCGAACCTCCCTTTGATTCTTCGCGCAGGTGTACCTCGAACTTCATCCCAACCTGGTAGTGGTATGCCCTGCAATACCCATCTCACTGATAGAAGTCGCCAAAGATCGACCTTGGCATATGGTTCTTTCACACCAGCCAGTTCGGCATACAATCGCTTCCAACGAATGATTTCGTAAGTGTTTTCTGCAATAAATCCACGATCTCGCTTGCCCCACCGTTTATCGGACTTCAGCATTTTCGCAATGACTTTGTCTGCTTGAAGATCTTGATTGAAAATGCTATTCAGACAGTTGATAACTGCTACTGCAAGGTTTTTATGAAGCCGAATAGGCTTGTGGTTTTCCTTCATCGAGTGGATTATTGAAAAGATTGAAGTTCGATGAGCTTTTTGTAAGTCCCTTTTTTTGCAATCAATTCTTCATGTGTTCCTTTTTCTGCAATTTTACCGTTTTGTAAAACGACGATTAAGTCCGCATTTTGGATGGTTGATAGTCGGTGAGCAATGACAAGTGAAGTTCTGCTTTTCATCATTTTGATAAGGGCTTCTTGCACCAATCGCTCAGACTCTGTGTCTAAGGCAGAAGTGGCTTCGTCTAATATCAGAATTTCTGGATTTTTGAGCACAGCTCGTGCGATAGACAGTCTCTGTTTTTGTCCGCCTGAAAGCTTATTCCCTTGATCTCCAATGCTCGTATCAAATCCTTTGGGAAGTGCCTCAATAAATGAAAGTGCGTTGGCAATTTCTGCAGCATTCTTCAGCTCTTTTTCGGTCGCATCAGGCTTTGCAATTCGTAGATTATTGGCAACTGTATCGTTGAATAAAATGGAATCTTGCGTCACAATTCCCATAAGAGAGCGCAGGTCATTTTTTGTAAATTGACGAATATCCGTTCCATCGATGGATATGCTACCTTCATTGACATCATAGAACCGTGGAACAAGATTTGCAATGGTTGATTTACCGCCACCCGATGGTCCAACGAGCGCAACTGAAGATCCTTTTGGAATGGTCAAGTTTAGTTTGTCAATCACAAGTTCATCCTCATAAGCAAAGGAAACCTCGTTAAACCTAACTCCTTTGTTGAATGCACTCATTTTTTTAGGTTTTACAGGGTCAACGATCGGATTGGGTGTTTCCAGTACTTCGAGGATGCGAGCAGCTGCAGCATTTCCTTTTTTGATGCTATAAAGGGCCTTACTGATTCCTTTTGCGGGTGTTAGCACCCCATAGGCGAGTCCTAAAAAGGTGATAAACGCAGCTGCATTGAGTTGTTTTTCGACAAGCACCAAGCTACCACCATACCAGAGTAAAACTGCAAAGACACTGATTCCCAAAAACTCACTCAACGGGCTTGACAAATTCATGCGATTGATCAGACTGTTGGACAATTTAAACAAACGCTGATTTGTATCTCTAAATTTGGACTGAAATGACCCCTCTGCACGAAAGGCCTTGATTATATTTAATCCACTGATTGTTTCCTCGATCTTTGCGAGTACTTCCCCCACTTCAACTTGAACCTTATTTGACTTGGGTTGTAGCGTTTTTCCAATTCGAGTTATCAGAATTCCAGCAAAGGGTACAAAAAGTAAAACAAACAAAGTCAGCTTCGCACTAATGCTAAACATCATAAGTAGAGCAAAGACGATGGTTAGGGGTTCACGAATGAGCAATTCGATAATAGACAAAAAGCTGTATTGGATTTCTGTAACATCGTTTGAAACACGTGACATCAAATCTCCCTTACGCTTTTCTGTAAAATGTGCCATAGACATCTTGGTGATGGTATTGTAAAGAGCAATGCGGATGTCTTTTAGAATGCCGTTTCGTAAAAATGTAATAAAGAAAAGCGCGATATAGTTAAAAAGGTTTTTCAACAGAAAAGTCACTAATATCAATGAAATGACCAGGAGTAAAGCACGCTGTGGGTCTTCACCAGCATAGCGTGTGACTTCAAAGCTCATCCGATCAGACACATAGGTTTTAAAATCCAAAGCACTAGAAAATGACGGCTTGGTATAGACTGATCGATTTTCTCCAAATAAGACTTCTAACATGGGCATCAATACCAAAAACGAAAAGGCATTGAAAAAAGCGTATAAGACATTGAAAAAAATATTCAAAGCCATGTACTTGGAGTATGGCTTAGCAAACCGAAAAATTTTCCAAAAATATGTCATGCTGTTAATCCTAAGTCACCGCACATCCGATCGATTTTTGCAATCAAAACAGAGCGGATATCATCGTATTCAGATTGTTTAGGAAGCGGGCTGTTCACACTAAAATAAAACTTGATTTTAGGTTCTGTTCCACTTGGTCGAACTGCAACCTTGGCACCATCTTCTGTCGTAAATATAAGAACATCTGATTTGGGGAGGTTTATGATTTCTTTTTTACTCTCAATGCAATTGTGCAGGACGCCAACTTTAAAATCTTCAATGGTTTTGATTCGCACTCCACCGATTTGCTCAGGAGGGGATTTGCGAAGATTTTCCATCATTTGCTGAATTTGGAAAACACCTTCTTTTCCTTTTTTGACAAATGACACAAGCTTTTCCTGAAATAAACCATAGGCTTTATAAGCTTTAAGCAATTGGTCGAAAAAGCTTTCTCCATTTGATATGGCAGTAGATGCGACCTCACAAGCCAGTAGGGCTGCAGTTACAGCATCTTTATCGCGAACAAAATCTCCGACCATAAACCCAAAACTCTCCTCGCCACCACCTAGAAATTTTTCACTTGGATAATCTTCAATCATTTTGGCAATCCATTTAAATCCTGTGAGTCCGATTTTACAATCGACATTGTAGTGCGACGCCAACACTGACATCATCGGAGTAGAAACGACCGTTGACCCAATAAAGTAGTCCTGATTTTGCTCTCGCTTAACCCGGTCGAGGATAAACTGTGTCATCACAATCATCGTTTGATTGCCGTTGAGCAATTCCATTTCACCCTTGTGATTGCGAACTGCAATTCCCAATCGGTCTGCGTCGGGGTCTGTCCCAATCACAATATCGGCTTGGACTTCTTCAGCTTTTTGGAGTGCCATTGCGAGTGCGGCTGGCTCCTCTGGGTTGGGAGAGTCCACCGTTGGAAAATCCCCATCTGGCTCGGCTTGCTCTTCAACGATATGGACTTGCGTGTAACCAGCTTTTTGCAAAACAGCAGGAATAGCCGTGATCGAAGTCCCGTGTAAAGAGGTAAACACAACTTTGAGTTGCGAGCGATCTCCGTCACCTAAACGCCCATTGATGACACATGCATTTTGAAACGCCTCATCGATGTTTTTATCTATCAGAGTGATATTCTCGTGTTTTGCAGCAAATTGAATGTCTGAAAAATCAACGGCATTAATTTCATCAATAATGGCTTTGTCATGCGGAGGTACGATCTGACCTCCATCTTCCCAATATACCTTGTATCCATTGTACTCTGGCGGGTTATGGGAAGCAGTGAGTACCACTCCACACTGCGCACCCAGTTCTCGAACAGCAAAGGAAATCTCTGGTGTGGGTCGAAGTGCAGAAAAGAGATAGACATCGATATCGTTAGATGAGAAAATATCAGCAACGGTTTGCGCAAGCGTGTCACTCTGGTGTCTGCAATCATAGCCAATAATCACTTTGGCTCTTTTTTCTGGGAAGCTCTTTTTGATATAATTGCAAAGACCTTGGGTATTTCGTCCAAATGTATAGCGATTCACTCTGTTGGTACCGACCCCCATGATTCCACGCATTCCCCCAGTTCCAAAGGAAAGATCCGTATAAAAGGCATCCTCGAGTGCTTTTGGATTGCTGAGAAGGGCATTGACATTCTCTTGGGTTTCCTTGTCGAAAGGGACTTGTTGCCATTTGGCAACTTGATCCATAAAGTTGTGATTCATCAAATTCGATTACAAGCGGCAAATTTAGGTAATCCTTTCGTTATTTATCGCTTCACAGTGTTTCGCGAATCCGATAATTTGGGGTTTTGTTTCGACTTCGCATAAAAAGCTCTGCTAAAAACCCAGCCAGGAAAAACTGACTCCCCAAAATCATGGTCGTCAAAGCCAAGTAAAATTCAGGTCTATCGGTGATTAGACGTCCTTTGGTTTCCAAATAGAGTTTGTCAATCCCCAAATACAAGGCAAAGCCAAATCCCGTGACGAGCATCAAGGAGCCAATCAGACCGAAAAAATGCATGGGACGCTTTCCAAACCG
>CEUM01051660.1_pt1 | contig 23228 bp, 9 predicted proteins | sample 356421 | NCBI WGS metagenome assembly CEUM01 (sample SAMEA2622716, study PRJEB7988) | marine metagenome | biome: marine biome (ENVO:00000447); feature: surface water layer (ENVO:00002042); material: "saline water (ENVO:00002010), including plankton (ENVO:xxxxxxxx)" | depth 5 m | reverse complement strand
ATGCAACAGTCAACATAAGCACTGACCCCATGATGCACTCCACTTCAAAAGGATACGACGGTATCGAATCAACTTCATGGGATGATACCGCCAATAATGGGGCAACTTCCTTTGATAATGTCAGTCGCTTTACTTTTGACAAAGACACGCTACAGAACTCAGTGCAATTACAATCCGAGTCCCTTGTTACAGATTTTGAATTCAGTAACGGCGGATTTGACAATTCCACAAACAATTTCGATCCTCAAGGAGACCCAATCAACTGGAACTACGATGTAATAGATTTCAAGGAATTAAATGAAGGACCTGATAACTGCGCATCTGGGGATATGTGCTGGGGCACAAATATCTTCGACGAGGATTATACAGATGATATCGGTGGGCCTGTCAATTCATATGCAGATGCGATTGAGTACACCCTAACTACACCAGTGATTTACCTTGATAATAACTTGAACGACACTTATCTAAGATTTTCATCTTGGCATCAAATGGAAACTAAGTTTAACACACAAGGTGATTATTATTACGATGATTGTGCCTATCTTAAGATAGATTATACTCCAGTTGGCCAGTTCACTGGAGAGGAACAATCCGAGCCACTTATGTTCAACATTCCACAAACGTCCGGCATTGCACCAGGCGATGGTATGTATGCAAAGGATGATTCTGCATACAGCAGAGATAGGATTTCTCCAGAATGTGGGGCACTTGAAAACAATTTCTTCGGCCTTGCTGGAACATCTGTCAACCCAGTGTTCAATCCGAGTGGTTGGGCAAATGTCGCTGCTAATCTTGCGCAATATCAAGGGAATTACGTAAAGATAAGTTTCGTGCTATTCCATGCAGATGCACCAGGTTCTGTAGCACAGTTCGGCTCCTCGGGATGGTATATTGACGATGTCACAATCGGGGAAAAGTATGCAGCGGATGGCACCATGGTAATAGAGAATTTACAAGCAGAACAAATTTATGAGGATAAAAGTCCAAATGGTTACGGACTTTTGTTTATTGACTCATTTGAGCCTGCTGACTCAGAATTAACTTTTACCATAAGGGACGCAGTGACTGGACAAGTTGCTAAGGATGGTAGCGGCAATAATTTCGATAATTTAATTGGTTCAGTAATCGAGTTGTGGGATTTGGATGCAACAACATATCCATACATCGACATTGAGGTTGTTTTTACCTCCGGAGCCAATCAAGTGTCCACGCCGATATTCTACGGGTATACTTTTGGAACCGAGATGGGACTAACATTCAACGATTTAGACAGGGTTAGAGGTCTAGATGTCACGGATGGGAATTTCAATTTCCTCTATGAACAGGCATTATCGATAACCATTGATTCTTCTTCGTTCCTGTCTAATAGCAACGGCGAATTCTCTAAACCAATTTATGGTATGAACGTTAGCGGAAGCAGAGATTGTCAGTTTGATATCGAGTTGGATTCTCCAATGTTCCAGAATGCAGATATTCTTACCTTAGAGGTTTTACAGACCTACACGACTCCATTATTCGAATTTGAATTAACCATCACATTCAATGACGATTGTTTGGCTTCTAATATTTGGGTGAGTCTAACATTTGCCCATCATATGACCGGTATCGAGGTTGATTACGGAGCAGATCAGTCAAACGAATGGGAATTCAAAGACCCTGGGTATGGGTTATTTGGCCTTCAAAACATGTTTTATGATGGAGAAATTAACGGCGAAAGCCAAGGAATGAGTACAGCAAAACTAACTCTAGATCCAATAACTGGAACAGTAATTGACGGGTTTTTCTTGATACCAAAAGGCGCTACTTTGTCTTTCTTCGATGTCCAGTTTGTTGACAATGAAATATACAATATAAATAACACCAATGAAGGTTTCCAACTATCACTCGTCGTTGGTTCGACCGCAGACATTGTTACTGTGACATCCAATGAGGATACTTTCAATCTCTATGACACTGTAATCAATAAAGAAAAACCAATGCTGTTGCTGGAAGGCATGATTAGCGACCCAAACGTACCGGTAATTAAGACAGATTCAAGCGGTATAGACTGGGTTAGAGTAGGGTTTCAAGCAACACAGACAGATAACAACAACGGCGGTGCCGTAGAGTTAGAGAACTTGAAAATCATCTATCATCTTGAACACCAAATTGGTGAAGATGGAAGCTTTGCAAATTACTTGAGAGAATTTGTTGCGACATCAAACCAAGGAGCAAGTTCATCAGGTAGCGGACAAACATTAGTCCCGCTAGAAACTTCTTCGGCAAATGGTGGTCAAGTATCTTTGTCCAACCTTTCTGTAGTAAGTCAAGCCGGATATGACTCAACTTTGACTTGGAACAGCCAGTATGAAGGGCTTTATGCAACCGGTGAATTATATCACATATCTACTACACACAATGTAGACCCATCAACAGGTTCTACTCTAGAAAAATGTAAAATTACTTTCAAGACATCGGATAATTCATTTTCCCTCGTATATGACATGTTGACAGGATGGTACGAGGAAGGCGACGTCGAAGATTACATCACCTTACATCCATCATCGACCACGCAAAACGCCCCGAGCGGTGGACAGCAAATTGAATGGAAATTTAGTGTCAATTCTAATTGGGATGACCAAGACAAAGTGATTATACTGTCAGAAACTGTAGCAGACAATGGAGTTGTAGGTATGCTATCGGGCATCTCAATAATCCCACAAACCGGTAATGCAGTAGAGAACGACATTAGAGTTAATGACTTTACTTTATTCAACTCTGCTGGCACTGAACAGCAACTTGTTCAAGCATATTCAAATCAAGAAATTAATTTGAAAGGTAACCTAACATTTGAATCAGTACAGGCATCTCCAGACCCAGCAAGTTACTACCTTGTTGTGGAAGAGAGAGGAATAGAGGTTGACGGTGAATTCACTAATGTAACCTGGACGGAAATTGCTAACAGGTCTGGCGTAATTAGCGGATATTTTGATTGGAATGTCAATTTGGGCCTATTTGCTTCAGGCTTGGAGACCTATCGATTTAGAGTAACTGGGTATGATGGTGGTGACACCTTGTGCCCACCTACGGAATACAATCCAGACTCAGATTGTGGCATACAATTTAACCTGTCCATAGATATCTTGGATCCTAATTTACTATCATTTGAGTTGTACAAGAGAAATTCTGGTGAAGGAGACGTTAATTCAGATGACAATTGGCGTTCTGTGTTTGATGATTCATGGGCTACACCAAAACTCCTCCAAGACTTCAGATTGACTATCAGTGATGTCCCAACTCCGCCGGAATCGGCTGTTTTGCACGTATGGGTTGAATATGATCACGATTCAAATTCCAACGGACTTGCAGAAGCATCAGAGTATATTCAAATCCCAACTACAAGCAATGGTGCAGCACCAAATGCAACCTTTGTAGGCACTTACAATGACTTCGCTAATTCAGGGGTTAAGGGTAAGGTAAGCGCTTGGATTGAGTGTTATGACTTAGCTGGAAATCCAGTTGATGGTGGCGGACCGGGATTCGATAACGATTACGTTACTTATGTCAGCATGGATCTCGAATATCCAACCATCAAATCACTCAATATCGAAGATTCCTATGGTGTTAGGATGCTGAGTAACATCCCAACCAACGCACCTAATGGAGTAGGTATCTGGAATCAGACCATGTTCGCTGGTAACCAATATGATATCATTATTGATGCAGAAGACGGCAATGGTTGGAAAGATGTTGAAATGGTCGAGATTATTCTCGCACCGCAAGAAATCAATTATGACTCAACAATTATTTACTATCCAAGAAATCAAACCGCTTGGACAACGAGCAATCTATTCCAAATCGCCTTAGATGCAAGTGGGGAATCAAAAGCGACCATGAGAACTCTCGATGGTAACGTTTTGATTGATCCGTTTGAACCTGAATTCATTATCAGGATACCAATTAATTTCGAATGGGGTCTACCATTATCTGGGCAGTACACACCGTCATTCCAGATTAAAGACCTTGATAACTCTCCAGTATTCTCTGAAAGTTCATTCCGACAAACTTGGACCTATCAAAACGATATGAGACTCGACTTTAGGTCGAACTTAGAACAAAAACAAATGATATCTCCTACACTAACGGATATGGACATTCCAATTTCCGACAATTTGTATCATGAGATCGGTCAAGAGACCTTCATCGGCTCTGTCACTGGTGGCGATGTAGTAATGTTCTCAGGCCAATATTCCTTCACTTCGGGTATTTTGGAAAATGTGTTCATTACTCCTGAAGTTGAATTGACAATGGAAATTACCAGAAAAGAAGTGTTCAGAGATACAGAAAGAGATTATGACCCAGTGGAAGAGGAAGTTACTACCCACACCTTCACCGGCGGCAAATTCGATATCCCAATCAAGATGCCATCTTACCAAAACGAGTTTGAGTACGAATTCAAATTGATTAATCTACCAGCTGGTGCAGAAGATTTGACCAACGCTTATTGTTTTGGTTCTGTAATCAATGGATGCGGTAAATTTGTTATCAAGGTCGATGACGAGGCACCAAAACTCGTATTTGGTTCATGGGCGGCATCACGCGGTGAAACAGCTTCCAATGGATTAGACCCAGAATTATCTGATAAAATGCCGACATCAACTTACCACTGTGTTGATGTGTCCAGTCAAATTGAGGAGCGAGGCAGTCTTGCTGAGGATGCAACAACCCTTAATTGGATTTATTACAATGGTAATCCAAGTGACGGTAACGTTTGGAATGTGTACCAGAATAACTACGGTACAACACCGTTGTCAACCCCACTCAATCTATCTGCAGGTAGTTTAGGCTACATTAGAGCCTCAGCCGACTGTGTCGACCTATGGCCAGTTGGCTTTGGTCAGTTCGATGTTACTGAATCGAACCTAAACATACCTAACTTAGAGGTCAATTTAGTAATGTGGATTGAAACAGTAGATGGGGCAGGCTCGCCAATTATTGGCGCAGGACGTTACTTCGATGATGGCTCAGCAACTGGAATTGAGGGTAACGACAATGATGGTCAAGACAGTTCTACCTACTTACTTGAATTTGAAGGAACAAAGTTTGAGGTAAGGAATACGAGAACCATCCCGGACTCTCCTTCCGTTGGCGATAAGATTACTCTTGAAGTAGAGTTGGTTAATTCGGGAATCCCCGGAGTTGCAAACTTGGAAATAAAGTCCGTCACTAACAACCAACCACCAGTGTTTGAAGGTTACATCACCAGTGAAATAATCGGTAAAGACCAAGCGCAGTGGGTGTCTATCCAACTTGAGGAGTTTACCGACGCAACAACAGGAATGTATTATATCGTCTACGATAATGAGACAAAGAACGTTTTATTCAACGGTAAATCTGAAGGAAAAACCTTCAATGTAAAGGTTTCAAGCGACACAGAAGGTGGATTCTCAACCGGTTTAATTGTCATAATTTTGATCGGAGTTATTGCCATTTTAGCCGTAGTCGTTGTTGTGATTTCTCGTCGAGACCGTGGTGACGATTTCGATGACGAATTTGAGGATGATTACTCAGATGACAAATCCTATGCCTCGATACCGCCGCAGACTCAGACTTATTCTGCGCCTGCAGCAGCGGTAACTCCGGAAATGGCCGAAGCGTTAGAGAAGTTTACGTTCTGGACTCAAGATGAGATACAAGGCTACTTTGACCAAGGCTGGAGTGTTCAGCAACTCGAAGAATGGCTAGAAAACCAATGAGTGAGTCATAATGTCTTCTAGGATTGGCTGGGAAGACCTAGTTTGGAATGACCCCGATGGCGGAAAAATAGTCCTTCATGGTACTATTCCTACCGTAGTGTATCCGAGAAAATTACGCCCAAAAATTGAATGGCACGGGCTGGCATTACTAGAGTCCGATGAGGTTGTCGAATTGTGGGAGCAAGAAGAAAAGGATGAAGCAGAATCTAATGGTGTAAACCTAGCTCACGGCTTAGTGTCTGGTGGAACTATGGGGATCTTCCTAGAAGAGGTTACTCAAATTGATGACGTTGCCTCGGGCCGATTCCCCGACCCTGAACCCCGTCGAGTTCACCGACTCGCTCAGCGACATAACAGGCCAGTCTTCTTCATTGAACCAGAGTTAGATGACGAGGATTGGGAGGCTCACATGATTGCAGAGGCAAAGGAAGTCTCACGTTGGAAAAAATTACTCGGATTAGTTACGGTGGGTAAAAAGTGGCGAAAAAAGGTCAAACAGAACATCTTCGAAGCGGAAAAACCCCCAAAAGGAGTTTCTCCCAACTTGTCTTCTGCCGCAGTCTTGTGCGCTACTTGGTGGGATCTCAACGAGTGGTTGATCGGTGAAACAATCGCTACTGCAAGGAATCAAAGATTTTCATCCCGCCTTCGGGGTGCATTGCGCGAATTGAGGGGAGATTTCGGCGATGAGGCTGTTTTACTAGTCCCATTATTCCTGCCATGGCGGAGTACAATTTACAATGAGTTGCTCACACTACCAAATGTAGAGGAGAATTCATCAAACAAGACCTCTAGGCTAGACACGGAGGAAGAGTGATGGCTGTTGGTGGAGTAGATGTTAGAGTTGAAAATCAATTGGTTAGATTCGTTCCGCAGTCACCCGTAAATCATGATGCAGTCGTTTCACAACTGGCTGGTCAGAAGAATGGTAACATTGTCATTAAGGCATTAGAAAAGCCACGAGCCACGATTATCATTGATGAAGAAGGGAGAATAGTGGTTCATGGCACTCACAGAGTTGAAGCTGCCCGAGCCGCAGCAAAGGAATTGCTGCTTAGATTGGGTTTAGATGACTCCGGCCTTCAAACCGAATTAGGACCAGTAATCGCATCATTTAATTTTGAACAAGGGGTTAATGTAACAGACATGAACAAAGATTTCACCGGTGGTAGTTCGATTTATGATGAGCGTTTAGGCTGTGCAATAATTAATGACAGTCGTCACAACTTGAAATTATACGTTTGGCCAAACGGCAAATGTGTTGCAAGTGACGCTCGACATCCCAATATGGTGGCAATGTCGGCGGTATTTTGGAAGACTCAACTGCAAGAAAGTAACCTGCTATTGTGAGTGATAAAATGGGTGTTCAAGGACTTGCTTGGCAAGGGCCAATACTTGACAATCACTTTCATTTGAATCGCAATGGCAGATACTTAGACGCTGCCAAGGATTTCAAAAATGCTGGAGGAACAAGCGTTGTCTTAGTGCATTGCCCCGATTTTTCGGCTCCTCCCACCACGCCTGAAGGTCATATGCAAGCCTATCAAGATACCATAGACATGGCAGATAGCGTCAGAAAAGAGGTTGGACTTGGGGTTAGGGTAGTGCTTGGCCCTCATCCTGCTGCGTTTGCTCATCAATTCATCAATTGGGTAGAACATGATGGGGAATCAGGAAAACAACGGGCAATGGAAAATTACCGCAGTAGTATTGATGAGGCAGTAAAATTCTATCATGAAGGTAAAGCCCACGCAATAGGGGAAGTTGGCAGACCACATTGGAAGGTCTCAGATGAGATCTGGGACCTGTCGAATCAACTGCTACTTGAAACTATGAAACTTGCCGCAAATGACGGGTTTGCTTTACAACTACATGTGGAGGGAGAATTGGAATCTACCTATCGAGATATGGCAGCAATGGCTGAAAAAGCAGGCTTGTCTAAAAACCGATTAGTGCGTCATTATTCACCGCCTAATGTTGATTCAGCCATAACACAAGGCATAACGCCCAGTGTATTGATTGGCAAAGGGGCTCTTGACACACTGTTAGAAACTGCTGATAATTGCCATGAAGGTTTCCTACTTGAAACAGATTACATGGATGATTTGCGTCGACCAGGAGCAGTTTTAGGGCCGAAAACAGTTCCTAAACGCACTCATCAATTGGTAGCAGCAGGTATTGATGAGGAGTTAATGTGGCGTGCTCACGTTGATTTGCCGGACAAATTATACGGTCAAGAGTGACTTAATCGCGTACAATCTTCCATCACATTCATCAATGAATGTCTATACCGCCAAATGGTTGACAATGAAAGGTAGAGGGTTCGCAATCTTGATGGTAGCAGTTTTTCTCCTACCTTTGATTCCTGCCACTGGTGCTCAAAATCCCATTTTTGGCGTCAGTTTGTCTTGTGATTCACCTGCAGAAATGGATGTTAGTCCTGCTGGATATGAACCAGTGGAGATGATTTGTACGATTGAAAATACGGCAACAGTCGGCGCTACACAGATAGAAATCACCAACGAGTGGAGCGGCGGGGCAACTGCAGACATGCTGGGTGCAACCGGAGAATACAGCGTTGAAGCCGGAGAGTCGGAGGAGTTCACAGTCACTTTTAGTGGCACCACTAAACAACCGTCATCTAATAGCTACGAGTTTGAGATTTTCGCAACAGTAATTGAATGGAATTCCATTCCACTGAATGAACCACTCCCAAGAGAAAATGATTCATTTGCAGATTCTCTTGAAATCGCAACCTATGGTGCGGTTGAACTGAGAATAAACGACGTTTCTACAAGAAAGGTAGAGGCTGGAAGCGAATTTTCGATAAATCTTCAATTCACAAATAAGGGTAATGCAGCCGATAAGGTGAGAGTCGACATTGCGAATATACAGGACCTCAAGACTCAAGGTTTCACATTCATTGGGTCAGAATTCGTTGCGGAAGATCTAGAGATGGGAGCAACCTCCACACTACGTGAAATCAAGATGTTAGCGCCAAGCGACCTTGACTCAACCATGAGCATTGATCTGCAGTTTCAAGCCAGCAGTTCAAATGATGCCAGTGCAGACTTGAGCGAAATAACGATTCCAGTATCGGTCGAGGCAAGTGAATCATCAGGCACCCTCACCGGTGGAATAAGCGAAGTCGGCGAAGATGATTTGATTCTCTATGGGGCAATTGCTGGTGGCGTAATATTACTAATCATCCTCTTAGGCGTTGTATCACGCTCTATCCGCAAAAGCAGTGCCAAGAAATCTGGGGAACAACCAGCAATAGAGATTGATGAGCCAGAAACAGTTGCCGAGCCTGATGAATTTGATGATTTATTTGACGATTTAGATGATTTTGAAATAGAATCGGACGAGTTTGATGATTTACTTGACGAATTCTGATTTAGTATAGCGTTTCGAATACTATTTTTCACCGCTATTTTGAGCCATTTTTGTTACTTTTGACGGTAACAGTCAAAGAGCGAGTGTGGTCTGCAACACTTAGTATAGGTGGCTACGCTATGTTGAACCTGAGTGGGAAGACCGCATTTGTGTTTGGAGTTGCAAGTGAAGACTCCATTGCGTGGGCCATTTGTAAAATGCTTGCTGAAAATGGTGTAAGCCTATACCTAGGATATCAAAAGAGGTTTAGAAGCAGAATTTTCCAACTCAAGGATAAATTACCACAAATTGCTGGTTTTTACCCGCTCGATGTTGCTACTGACGAGGATACTAAGGAGTTCTTTGATGCCTTTAGCAAGGAGAACCCGGGTACAAAAGCCGACATTATGATTCACGCAATTGGATTTGCTCCGAGAACATGTTTTGACAGACCGATACTATTCGTTGAAGATCAGGATATCAATACTGCAATGACTATTTCTGCTAACTCACTACAACGGTGTCTAAAATTTGCACTACCGCATCTAAATCCTAATTCATCAACAGTTACGCTTACTTATGCAGCATCTAATCGATATGTGCCTTCTTATGGCATAATGTCGATGGCCAAGGCGGCACTTGAATGCTGGACGCGTGAGCTAGCCTGCCATTTGGGTCCTGAGGGCCATAGAGTAAATGCAATTTCGTCAGGTCCAATTAGAACAATTGCCGCCTCTGGGATACCAGGTTTTGACAATATTTTGGACCATGTTGAGAAAAATGCTCCACTGAGACGAAATGTCAACCAAGAAGATGTAGCAGGTGCCACTTTATGGCTTGCAAGCCCCTTATCCTCAGGGGTTACCGGTCAGTGTATCTATGTCGATGCCGGCTATTCAATAACTATGGTTCCGGAAACTATAATGGATAATTGAGGTGATAGTTTGAAAATTACGGCAGCAGATGGTAAAGTCGCTGAGGGCTTGGAACAAGCCCGATTCGAACCAATTGCAGTAATTGGATTGGGGGCAATAATGCCAGACGCTGAAAATATCAATCAGTTTTGGCAAAATATCCAACAGGGCAAAGTTAGTATCAAAACAGTTGAACCTAGTCGCTGGCCGGGGAAAATCGAGGATTTTTGGAAAGTTGGTGGCCCGGGTGATGTTGAAGAAGGATTCACCTACTCCAAGATTGGTGCATTTGTCGAGAACTTCGAATTCAATTGGCGACGATGGCGTCAGCCTCCCGGGACTTTAGGGCAGATTGACCCTTGCCAGTTGTGGGCAGTCGAGGTATCCGCTGCAGCTCTCGAACAATCCGGATACGATGGAGAATCGAAGGATTTTGACCGTTCTAAGTGCGGAGTTATTTTTGCTAATGCATTAGGCGGAGAAAATCGAAATTTATCAAATATCAGAGTTTGGTCAAATCACACCAAGAACGTGGCAATAAAACACGGTCTGCCACAAGAAAACGCCAAAGGTTTCCAAGATGAAATTGTCGAGCACAGCCCAAGAATCGATGAAGACACAATGCCGGGAGAATTAGCAAACGTTGTTTCAGGCAGAGTCGCAAATTTACTCAATCTACAAGGGCCAAATTATGCTACAGATGCAGCCTGTGCGTCCTCAATGGCCGCTATTCTAGACGCATGCAGGCTGCTGCAAAATAGGCAGGTCGACTTGATGATTGCCGGAGCTTCAGACCGAACCATGGACCCTGCTACATTTGCCAAATTCAGTGCGATAGGGGCTCTCTCACCGAGTCATTCTACGCCGTTCGATGCTAAAGCAAATGGTTTTGTCATGGGTGAAGGCGCAGGTGCCTTAGTTCTCAAGAGACTGTCAGAAGCAATAGATGATGGCGACACTATTCATGCGGTGATAAGAGGCGTAGGTGGCTCGTCAGACGGACGCGGCAAAGGCATCACTGCACCAAGTCAGCGTGGTCAAATTCAAGCGATTGCGCGAGCCTACCAACAAGCAGGCTATGAGCCCTCAACAGTTGGTTTAGTCGAAGCACATGGTACTTCCACAAAAGTTGGTGACGCAACTGAGTTATCTTCGCTATCGACCTTGTGGACTGGGCTTGCAGGCGGTGACCAAGTTGCGGTTGGTTCGATAAAATCACAAATTGGTCATTTGAAAGCAGCAGCAGGTATTGCAGGTGTAATGAAGGCAATCATGGCCTTACATACCAGCACAATTCCTCCATCAGCAGGCTTTGAAACTCCCAATCCAACAGTTGAATGGAATAATATCCCGTTCTATGTTCCCACTCAGGCCAGTCAATGGGTAAAACCCCAGCAACACCCTCGTCGAGCCGGCATCTCTTCGTTTGGTTTCGGTGGGACCAATTTCCACATTGCTCTTGAAGCGTATGAACAAGAATACCACGCCAGCTTAATTGCTGGATGGAATGAACCAATAGCGGGCAACCATTCTACGTCAAGTTCAATAAAATCAATACTAGATATAACCGCAAAGCCAAGTCTTACTCATGAGGCATTAAAGTCGATAGAGGGTGGATTGATTCTAATCTCAGCAGGCACTGTGGCTGGCTTGGTAGGCAAACTCCAGAATCTTTCATTTGATGGACCATCCTTTGACGAAGACCCGTGTGGCAGAAGACTATCCAATGAATTATTCCAAGCCTCTCAATTTAACAAATCAGACAAGTTAAGGATGGCGATAGTAGCAACATCTTGGCAAGATTTCAATAAACGCTTAGCTTTAGCAATCAAGGCTATTGATGACAAGGCAAAATGGGGTTTTCTGCAATCTCAAGGAGTCTTTGTTACCGATGAAGCAATCATGCCAGCCGAAGCAAAAATTGCCCACATGTATCCCGGTCAAGGAAGCCAATATGTGGGCATGACATACGATTTATTCCAGCGTTATAGTTCAGTTCAGAGGGTTTGGGAGCAATCAGACCAAACCATGGTTGACGTGCTTGACGGTGAAACACTTTCCAGTTTCGTACTGAGAAATAACTTGTCAAAAGAAGAATTGATTGAATCAGAACATAAACTCAAGCAAACAGAGTATACTCAGCCTGCGATGTTGACAGCAGATCTTGCTATTGAGCGATTGCTCAACGCCCATGGCCAAAAGCCTGACATGGTTGCTGGGCATTCACTCGGAGAATACGCTGCGTTGATGTCTTCCGGTATTCTAAACATGGACGGTGCATTGAGAGCATCAGCAGCAAGAGGTACCGAAATGGGTTCGGTACAAATCGATGATAAGGGCTTGATGGCGAGCGTTACTGCACCATACTCCGAGGTTGCAAAGGTTTTGCAAGAGACTGACGGATACGTAATTGCAGCAAATAAAAATTCACCTAAGATGACAGTCATAGCTGGCGAAAGTGCGCCAGTAAAGGCTGCAATGAGTGCGTTTGAGGCCAAAGGCTTCTCGACAACACAACTAGCAACATCTCACGCATTTCACTCCCGCATCGTTGCACCTGCCAACGAACCGTTGCGTAGGTTTTTGGAAACGTTAGAGATCAATTGGCCACAGATTCCAATAACCGCAAATTATGACGGAGAATTCTACGCAATGAGTGGCGATGATGCAAAATCCTCAGTATTAGAGAAATTAGCACCTCAAATGGCTTCATCGGTTGAATGGACCTCACAAATGGAGAAGATGTACGATTCTGGTGCTAGAATCTTCATCGAAGTAGGTCCAAAGCGGGCATTGAGCATGTTTGCATCACAAATATTGGCGGACAGGCCTCATATGCCAATCATGACAAATCATCCCAAACAAGGGGGTATAGCTTCATTCCTATCGGCCTTGGCAGCAATATATCTCGCTGGTAGAGAATTAGAATGGCCAAAACCAAATTCTCAAGAGTTGTCTGAAGCCTTTAGAGCAGGGCCAATTGAAGCGCATGCGCAAAGCCTTGTATCTGTGAAACCAACACCGATTCAAGCAACAGCCCCGAAGGTCGTAACTCCAGTAGCGCCTATTGTTGCCAATGAAACGGTTGGCGTCACTACCCAAGTTTCGGTATCCTTAGATGAAGCAATCAGCAATTATGTCGGAGATTGTTTGGCGCCAATTACAGGATATCCTGCAAAGTTCTGTAATGGAATGGTAAATCTGCGCACTCTACTCAGTCTTTCAGATCGTGATATCAATCAGGTCATATCGAAGATTTCTTCGGAGTGCGAAACAGACCCAGAATACGATGTAACCAAAGTCCAAGTTGTCGCCGATTTGGCGCGATGGATTAGAAAGCCACCACAGGCATACCTAAGCAAATCAAAGCAGTCAACGACAAGTCCAGCAATTGCTCACATTGCCCCAACGGCAAATGCTACGGCCGACCCGATTGTCATCAGTGGTATTTCCTTGGGTTTACCGGGTGGAGACAAGGTATTTTCTGACGATGTGTTCGAGAGACTGGTTCGTGGTGAAACCTGCATTTCCGAGGTAAGCAACGAGTATAAGCAGCGCTTGCTTGACAAAAATATTGTTCGATTAATCAAGGGTCGAGATGGCTCAGTAAATATGGAAAAAGCCACACAGTTTGCTGATATACCGCAGTTAGCGGGAGTAAAGGGTGCTTTCGATTTGGCCGAAGAATTTGGCATTGATGCCAAGGTGGTCATGGCTTGGGATATAACAACCCAGTTAGCCGTCGCTGCAGGTCTGTTGGCCTTGAGGGATGCGGGAATTCCACTCACACCGGTTGAACAGGTCGGAAAGGGGGGATTACGATTAATCACTAATTGGCAAGTCCCTCAAGTGCAAAGGGATAGAACCGGTATTGTTTTCGCATCTTGTTTCCCAGGATTACAGATGGCAATGAAACATGCAAAAAACAACGGGGATGATGGAGAAGGCCGCTTCGACCGCCGATTTTTATTCCAAACACTCAATATGGGACACTCTCAATTTGCCCAATATACCGGCATTAGAGGACCAAATAGTACGATTAACTTAGCCTGTGCCTCAGCAACTGCCGCTTTCGGTGTGGCTCAGGATTGGATTGAAACCAATCGAGCAGACCGAGTGGTGATTATTTCTGCGGATGACGTTACAGGAGATGATTTGTGGGAATGGATTGGTGGAGGATTCGCCGCCTCTGGAGCAGCATCGACACACAATGTAGTCGAGGATACAGCACTGCCATTTGACCGCCGAAGAAATGGATTAATTCTTGGCATGGGCGCAGCAGCATTTGTTCTGGAAAGAAATTCACAGGCAACTGAGCGTGGAGTTCAACCAATAGCGGAGTTACTCGGTACCACAATTGCCAATTCCGCATATCACGGCACGAGGCTTGATGTTGAGCACGTTGCACAAACCGTTGACAATTTCATTTCTAGGATGGAAGTAAAATGGGGCCTTAACAGGCACCAGATGGCGCCTAACACAGTATTTTTCTCCCACGAAACCTATACTCCTGCACGTGGAGGTTCTGCTCAATCAGAAGTGAAGGCTCTACGCAGTACTTTCGGAGATAGTGCTGATAGTTTGGTAATTGCCAATACCAAGGGTTTCACAGGTCACCCAATGGCGGTTGGGATTGAAGATGCCAGCATGCTATACGGAATGCTTACAGGCAGAATTCCACCAATTGCCAATTATCGAGAAAAAGATCCTGAACTTGGAAACTTGAATTTATCGAAGGGCGGAGATTACCCTAATCTTCAGTATGGTTTGCGTTTTGGTGCTGGCTTTGGTTCACAAATCGCCTTATCTCTGGTTCGCAAATGCGAGATAAATGGGGCCAGAATTGACGGTAGGAAATTCATGAGTTGGATATGTGGTCTAGCCAATTCCAATGATGTTGTTTTACGAATATTGGACGGTAAGTTAGTCTCATATGTAGAGGGCAATGAAAATCTTCACGGAGGGATTCAAGGTTCTGATTGGTCGGTGACTAAAGAATTTGAAGGCGGAAATTATCACGGTGCAGTTGATGATGTGCCACAGATTGTAGAATCACAACCAGCAGTGGAGCAAGTGGAAGTTGCTGCGCCAATAACGCCATCTGAACCAGTCGTTACGCCTGCATTGGGCTCCGATAATACCGATGTGGTTGGAACAGTAATTGAGGTAGTTGTGGAACATACAGGCTATCCGGCTGACTTTGTGGAATTGGACCAAGACTTAGAGGGTGAATTAGGCATAGATACGGTCAAACAGGCCGAGATTATGGCCGACATACGCAGTAAATTCAACTTACCAGTTGACGAAGATTTCGTCTTGGCCGATTATCCCACATTGAATCACATGATTGGCTATATCGGTAAGATGACTGGAGGCGCCGGGGCCGCTTTACCAGCGGTTGCAACTCCAGCGGTGGTAGCCAAGGAAATAATTGAACAAGCCGTGCCTGTAGAAAAAGCAGTCTCTGAACCAGTCGAAGCTAAGAGTGCACCAGCTCAATCTGTATCTGCCGACGATGCAAATCTTGTTGAAACCGTAATCGAGGTTGTAGTACAGCACACAGGCTATCCTGCAGATTTCATAGAATTAGATCAAGACTTAGAGGGTGAGTTAGGCATAGATACCGTCAAACAAGCGGAAATAATGGCAGACATTAGGACAAAATTTGGACTTCCAGTTGACGAAGATTTTGTTTTAGCAGATTATCCAACACTAAACCACATGATAGTTTACATCCAAAAAATGACTGGTTCAGAAATTAGTAATGTTGTGCTTGAAGAGGTACAGCCTATTCATGAATCAACCATAACAACTCCAGAAGTGCCAATTGAATTGCCCAGTGTGCCATCAGCAGGCGCAAATTCTGAAATTGAGTCTAAATTGATTGAAGTTGTAGTAAAACACACCGGTTACCCAGCAGATTTCATTGAAATGGATCAAGACTTAGAAGGAGAGTTAGGCATCGATACGGTCAAACAAGCGGAAATTATGGCAGAGGTTAGAGACATTTTCGCACTTCCTGTCGATGAGGATTTTGTGCTCAGTGACCACCCTACTCTCAATCACTTTACCGCATATATTGTCAAAATGAGTGGTGGGCCTGCTGAAACCGAACAAGAGGCACCTGTAACATCTTCTATCGAAGGCACTGCTGCCGAGTTAACCAATGAACCAATTGATACAACTTCGAGTGACACGCAAGCGCAAAGCATTCCCGCTACAGGATGTCGCCGCTGGCAAGTCGAAATAGAGGAATGTCTTGGCACACAAGAAAAACTTGAGTTGTCGGGCACGGTTGTAGTGACCGATGATGGTTGGGGAATCGCAGAGGAAATTTGTCTGCACCTCGAAAATCGCGGTCTTGAGGCGGTAAGAGTTGGCTTTGAGTCAGAGATACGCGATATGTCAATGCAAAAGGAAGGAACCAGAGTAGTCTTGCGCGCAGACCCTGCCAATACCGAACACATGGAGCAAGTTTGTGATGAATTGAATAAATCCGACATATGTGGTGTTATACATTTGGCTGCACTGAAGTTGGCCGGTGTTGAGTGGGATGAAGACACATACCCATCCTCACAAATTGCCCTTGCTGCTCACGGCTGGTTTTCATTGTTGAAAGGCCTGGACCACAGCTTGAGCCAATTGAGTAGCGGCTTAGTTGCATCGGTTACCACACTTGACGGCAGGCACGGTAATATTGGGGATTTGTTCAATGCAATCCAATGTTCGGCCAGCGGCGTCACTAAGTCGTATTCATTTGAACAAACTCATTTGCGAGCAAGAGCATTAGATTTGCATCCAGAAATCGTTCTTGATGCACCACATGCAGCCCAACTTATCGTTGATGATATTTTCAATATTGGTGGAGAGGTTGAGATTGGTATCGATAGAGATGAACGAAGATGGTCTTTGGTTGCGTTTGATGAAGCACTTGAGGGAGAACGTCAGCCGTTAGATAATAGCGACACTTGGTTGGTTTCAGGTGGAGGCTCTGGAGTAACCGCTGCATCGGTAATAGGTGTTGCACAAGCCAGTACCGACGCAAATGCGCACTTTATTCTACTCGGGCGTTCAACTTTGATCGAAGAAACTCAATCTTGGATAGACTGGTCCGAAGCCCAACTATCAGAGCGAAAACTTGCATTACGTGAATCAATGGTTGAAGCTAGTGAGGCTGGTAAAGTCACAATGGTTGATTGGAATCGAGAATGGCAAAAGTATACTCGTAGCAGAGACGTTTACATCACATTAGACCGCATCGAAAAAACCGGTAATAAGGCAAAATATCATTCAGTAGACGTGATGGATAGAGCCGGATTGATTGAACTTGGTAAATCGATTAATCGTAAAATTACTGGAGTTGTACACGGTGCGGGATTAGAAGATTCAAAACTTGTTGCTGACAAGGATTATGCTGTCTTTGACCGCGTTGTGAGAGTCAAACTAGATGGTTGGAAATCTCTTATGTCTGCAGTTGACGCATCAGGTACTAAGTCGCTAAAATTTGCTGCGTGTTTTACCAGCGTAGCCGGCCGTTTTGGTAACGGTGGCCAAACCGATTATGCTGCTGCAAACAGCGTCTTAGATGCCGAGATGGCTAGATTAACAGCAACAGGAAGATGTCGTGCTGTAGCAATCGGTTGGACCGGGTGGAAAGATGTTGGAATGGCAACTAGGGGCTCGATTGAAGCCGTCTTTGCTGCCGCCGGAATAGAAACCCTTGATGTCGATACTGGTGTAGAGATATTTGTTGATGAAGCACTAGCAGGCGGTAAGCGTAGAGTACTTGGCTGCGGCTCACTGGGACTTATGGACAGGTTTGACAGCTTTAGAGAGCCTCCGTTGAGGTTACCTTCAGAAATGGCTGCTGTAATTTCCGACCCCTCACGATTCCCGCTGCTTGACAAAGTAATCTCATTCGATGGTGAAACAACATTAACAACTGAAACCACACTTTCAACTGATATACACCCATTCCTTAACGATCACGCCATAGATGGAGTGCCCTATCATCCCGGCGTAATGGCACTAGAGATGTTTGCAGAAAATGCCCTATTGCTTAAGCCTTCTACGTGTTTAGCAGGCTTTGAAAATGTTACTTTTGGATTACCAGTTAAATTGCTAAAGTCTCAGATGAAAGTAAGGGTGGTGGCTACTCACACTAAGTCTGAAAATGGTGTTCATTGGATTAATTGCCAATTGGTTTCCGACTTGAGTAATTCAAAGGGCGAGGTATTCGGGGAACGCGAACACCATTCTGCGACGGTTAGGCTGATAGAAAAGAGTGATGACCTATCCGGATTTTTACACTCAGAGGTATCAAAGATGCCAGATATTGGAATTCCACGCTTAGATGATTTGGTGCTATTGCCTTCATTCATCTATCAAAGGTATTTCCACGGGCCGAGATTCCAATCTCACGGTGGCGTCATTAGAGGTGTTGGCGATGATGAATCACCGGGCGCAGACAGTATCGCATTAATGCGCAACCAACTGCCCATAAGAGAACAATTTGAAGTTGAATCAAGCGGTGATGAGGTGTTACTTGAAGCACTGCCGATGTTGATCGAGGCAGGATTTCAAAACGCAGGATTTGTGGCAATGGAGTCTGAGGGTTTTTCGTCACTGCCAATCGGCATTGAATGGTCAACCAATCTACGCGTGCCAGAACGTTATGAAGTATTGAGGATGAGGAGTTTAAGGGTTGCAGTTGAAGATGGTGGAGTTACGGTGCATGATGTGATAATTGTTGGCGACGATGACGCACCAGTACTTGCACTGAAAGGTTTGAGATTGAAGAGTATGGCTCCAGTCCCAGATGAACAGCGATTCATTCTTGAACGCTAATGGTGGAACTAATGCGCACAATACCAGTAGATTTCGGTTCTGATAGTCCGAGGTTACTCTGCGTCGTTGCACCTATTGACAATTTATCATTATCGGATGTGCAGTTGGCTGATGTTGATGAGTATGCGACGTTTGTAACTGAAAAGCGTAAACGAGAATATCTTGGTGGACGTTTGTTGCTAGAACAGGCTTTGGAGGCGTGGGGCATTGACGCCTCATTGCTGGAGGTCAGAAGAAATGAATATCGCGCCCCAAGTATTGCTTACATGCCCGGAACCTGGCTAAGAAATCCACTGCCGTCAATATCGATAGGCCACTCTAACGGAATGGCTTTTGTCGCATTAGTAGAACCCTCATGGACTGTAGGGATAGATGGTGAACCTACAAAACTCGAAATCTCCCCCGGGGTTTATGATATGATGGCTAAAGGTGAAGAATTAGCCTATTTGCAAGATAATCCTCAACATAGTGTAACAATGTGGACGGGTAAAGAAGCCATACAAAAAGCGGCAAGAAGGGGTATGCATCTTAATCCTCGGGAAATTAAAATTCCAATTGGAAATACCGAAACTAAAATCTCAATTGGAAATTTAAATTTTCAATTGGAAAATTACCTATTTGATGGCTACAATATAAGCATTGCAATTGCGCCGGGAACGGGTTATGATGCAATTGCTGAAGATGACTTGCTCGAACAGACACTCGAAGCGATGAGTGTGAATCCAGAATGGTCAATTGGATGTAATACTACTCGTCTTAACCTTTGATTATTTCCAAAACATGTAACTATCTCGACTTTCTTCCCATGGTAGGTCAAGCAAAATACCAATTTCGGTTAAGATTACATAGTTCAGTAACAAGTAGGAAACATAACTTATGATAATTACCAGTAATGAGGTGTTGATTATCTTCCTTCGCTCACGCTTTGCTTGGTCGATGGTACAGATGCCTTTGCTTCTAAAATGAATCACCAGTCCAATGATAACAAATGCTAGAGCTAAACTAAGCATCAACGGCCTAAACCATCCATAACCATCGCCACCCCAGTACAACGTGTCTGATAGGGCTGCTGCAGAACTCACCGATGCTAACCCGAACAGCACCAAGACTACACTGGGAAGACAACACATTGATCCGATTAAAGCGGAGCCGGCAATGAGTTTAACGAGAGATTTTTTCTCACCAACCTCTTCTGTCAATCTATCACCTCTAACAATGAATGAATTGCTTCTCTTCTATAGCATTACTGTATGGTTGTAGTTGTAGTACGGGCGTTCCATCTGACCACTCCCCCATATCTCTTAATTGAGGGCCATCTATGAGATGAAAATAAGCAAAATCTTCGGTATTGTAATCACCTCGACTCCTTGCCACTACCCAATCTGCTTGTGCATCAACACGGCGGTAAAACGCCCAGTCAGCAAGTGTATCGTGTGCCTCGTTGGCAGGGATGTAATGAGAGGCCACTAATCTTGGAAATCCATACTTGTCACTTGGTATGTATATTAACAGTGAATTGTTTTCTTCTATCAAATCGAATAATTGCTGATGATAAACGCTGTCACATTGGCCCACAGTCATGTCATCTTCTCCAACAGCCAGATGAACAACAGTTGCTGCTGGAAGATTAGAGAAATCTGGCTGCCAGAGGTCTTGAATCGGTCTTGACGACGCCATTTCGGTATTAACAACTAAGGTTTCACTACCCCAGCCAAATTCCTGCGCCATCTGCAATGCATTCAGTGAATAAGCACCACCTAAACTGTGTCCGCCGATGTACAAATGTTCAGGCATGATGCTTAGGTTCCCCAGCACTTCGTCAATTTCCTGACCTCTGTTTTCATCGTCGATGATGGAGTTTAATAGCTGCAAAGCGGAGTATATTGAGTACAATCTTGGAACGTGATGCGGCCAATCGGACATGCCCTCTACCACGGTATCATCCCAGTTTGAACCGCCCTCCGGTCTAACATCGGTAGGGTACTGAATATAGGCTACAACCATTCCTTTGCCAACCAATCGTTCAATCCAATCTGTGTAAGAATCTCTATCGGGATTGTTGAATGCATGGAATATAATCGCTAATGGAACACCTTCAATGCCCGGATTATTAGGTAAAACTGGCAGAGACAGATAGATTGAGAATGTTATATCATCTTCGGTACCGCCTTGAATAGCGGTGACGTTATCCGGTAGTGGGTAAGGATAGATCTCCAGCACTTCTTGAAATGGCCCCGGATCGGCGCCGTAGCCGAAAACGGGTTTGTCAGGTGGTGAAGGAGCCATACCGACTAGTGCGGGAATACCAGGCATCATTAGCCACGCCGCCATAAACACAGCAAATAGGTGACTGATTGCATAGAAGTTCTCCATCTTTCCGTAGCTTGTTTTGGGTAACTTAGGTACTCCACGAGAACCGATTGAACAAGCAAAAAGGATGAACCCATACATGGTAGGAAGCAAAAGGAATGCCCCCCTTAGATAACGCAAATCCATTATCACAAAAACGGCATAGGTACCCACTACGATACCTGAAATAAATACGCAAGCATAACCAATCCAATGTGGAATAAATCTTTCACGTTGTCTTCTAATCATCAACCATAAGCCTAAGCTTAGGATTAGGGCGCATAAAACAGCGACACTTGGGACACTTTGTCTGAGCAAGAGCGTAAGTTCGAGAGTTCTAATTGCCAGTGGCCAAACTGCGTTATCGATAGAATTACCAAGAATTAGCAGATATATTGTCTCGATTAATGAGATAATTACTCCTAATGTGAATAATGCCAACGGGAAGAGGTTATTTTGAGTAATTTTGGAAAGGCGATTATGATTTACCGTGGCCTTTTCCATGGCTTAGGATTAGATGTTGAGTAAATTAAAGGTTGTAAGTGTTCTCAAACATCGACATTACGTACTTCGGGTGTTTGATCTGCCAACATGAATTCCAAAAATGCAGCCCATAAGACATACTGAATGCTAGCCTTCAATTCATCAGGTCCACCTACTTCAGCAATCATATTGTCAAAGGTGTCCGTTGGTGAATGATAAGCGCTGTAATCCTCATCATAGGCACCCAAATGAAAAATTGTCTGGGCTCCAAGATTTCTAAAAGTAACGTGGTCTGAGCGGCCAAAAGTGTCTTCATGGACGTCCATTACTAAATTATAGTGGTCATCCCAATGTTGGTCGCAACCAGCACCATACGAACCTTCAATTCGCAAATCCATGGGTGCTTCAAGAACATCTCTATGGACATAATCGAGGATTGTTGTGATAGCAACATCTTGCACTTCTGGGTCAAAGTCAGGCCCGGACCATGCATGGTAAGGAAAGTAATCGCCATTTGATTTCTTGGCCGGATAAGAAATTCCCATCATGTCCATATTGATGTAAAACCGTAATTCTTTGTCTTGTGGTAGACAATAATCACAATCATTGTTTGCGAAAGCATTGGAGCCTCTCAGACCGGCTTCTTCACTCGACCATAGGGCAAGAAAAGTATCACATCGAACTTCGATATCGAGTAATGCCTTGGCGTACAACATAACTGCAACAGTTCCTGCGGTATTGTCATAAGCACCTTCGTATGTACCACCTCCCGGTGGTCCGGCGGGAGGAGCAATGTCCATGTGAGCCCCGATTCCTTGCACACATGAGTCGTCATAACCGCGTTTCCAGGCAATTACATTGAGGCTCTCGGGTTGAGTCAAACTAAAGGTATCAGTAACTCTCATCAAGTGAGTTTCATATCCCAGCCCCTCAAAGTGGCCATGGAAGAAAGACGCTGCTCTCTCAAAGGCTGGATTTGGTGAACCCATCCAGCGATTGATGTAGCCGCCACATTTGGTAGAATCAGCACAAACACTGGTAATGAAGTCCATTTTGTCGAACCATTCCTCACCACTCACGATTGGCTCACCTTCGTTAATTGTGTATTCAAATGACTTTCCTTTGCCATTGGCTTCAACTATGGTAATACTAACTTGTTCAGCGTATGGAATCGGCAGTAATTTGCCGTTTATTTGTTCACCATCGACCATGGCATAGCCGTTTGGAATAATGACGTCATCAATAAACATCATGACATTATTTGGAACTGATATCGATCTACCGTTACCTGTAAGGAAGAATGTGTGCCACTCTCCACCGCGCAATTCAGCATCGCTAGCATCGGTGAAATCAATTTGAAAACCTGCGATTGCGTTGTCGTTTTCGTCAGAATCTTCTCCGAAGCAACCAGACATCGATGCGCTTAACAAAACCGACACAAGTAACAGGCTTTTCAAAGATGAACCCTGCATGTTTTGACCTTGTACCGGTTCCTCATAGACTTTGTTAATTTTAGCACCAA
>CEUM01020926.1_pt1 | contig 23304 bp, 12 predicted proteins | sample 356421 | NCBI WGS metagenome assembly CEUM01 (sample SAMEA2622716, study PRJEB7988) | marine metagenome | biome: marine biome (ENVO:00000447); feature: surface water layer (ENVO:00002042); material: "saline water (ENVO:00002010), including plankton (ENVO:xxxxxxxx)" | depth 5 m | reverse complement strand
TGATTTATTTTAGGGTTGTTTATATTTCCAGAATTCTTTTATTTGTTCTGACTTTTACTGTTAACCTAAATGCACAACCTCCATCCTCTGGACTGGTGGCTTATTTTAATTTCGACAATCTTGAAGATGACAATCTAGTTTCTGCTTCAGGAACTTTTGAAGGTGTTCAAGGTTCATTGGTTGGAGCAAAGTTGACTTCTGACGCAATTTATGGTAGTAATGCTCTTGAAATTGATCCAACTGATGGGGAATCCTTTGTTTCATTTAGTAAAGAAAATAGTTCTCCATTTACTTTTTCAAAGTGCAATAAAATGTCTATCGCTTTATGGATTAAACCGAAAAGAATCAATAGTAATGAAGAACAAAGGTTTATTTCTGTAAACAGCGGCCATGGGGGAATTACATATTACTTTGAAATCTCCAAAAACAATGAATTCAATGCATTTATATCAACGAAAGATTATTCTAATGATTCTTATGGTTCTGCTTATGCGAGAGGAACAAGTTATGGTAGCGTTTTAAGTTCAAATGACATAGATACTTGGAGACATGTTGCATTTACTTTTGACGGAACGGTTATGAAACTATATTTAGATGCAAACCTTGTAAAGGAAGAGGTCGTCTCTACACCAAACAACAAAATTGTTGACTTTCCAAACATGTTGCATCTGGGAGCTATGCATAAAAAATCATTAGATGTAACTTCAAATCAATTTCATGGAAACATAGACGAACTATATTTTTATAATAGAGCACTTTCATTGAATGAAATAAATGAAATTATGACTTTAGCCTTTGGTAATAATATAAATTCAAATATTTCAAAACCCAACAATATTCAAGGCTCAACAAACATAAGTGCTCAAGCTTCTGATTCAGAAATTACGTTGACATCCTCATCTAAAAATACGTTGAGTATAAATGCAATTAATGATAAAATAATTCCTGCATCATCCTCAGATTATAGAGTTCCTAGGTATACTTTTATGCCAAAAAAGGGAACAAAAGAGTGGATTGTATATGACTTTCAAAATAAAATTGATTTAGAAAATCTCGGAATCTATTGGTTTGACGAGGCGCAAGCAGGTCCTATTTGCTTGCCAAAAAGTTGGAAAGTATATTACTTAAATAAAAAAAAGTGGAAAGAAGCTAAAATCGAAAACGATTATGGAGTTGAACGCGATGGATTTAATTACATTAAATTCACAAAAAAAATTAGCACAAAAAAAATTAAAATTGAAGTTCAACTTCATGAAAATGTTTCCGCAGGGGTTTATGAGATTGAGCTTAATTCTGAACTAAAAATAAATATCCCTCCAATTTCTACCGACCCTGACAATGAGCTTTTACGTCTAAAGGAACAAGCATTATTAACGTTATCGAAAGACATCGATGAGTTTAATGGTTATTCTCATTTAAATGGGAATAGGCCTGAATTTGATGGTTGGTTAAATAAAGAGAATAATAAAAGATTTTTAATCTATAATTCCCCAAAGTTCTTGTGCTCAAATGAGGATTTCACAGAAGTTTTCAATTATCGTTGGTGGATGATTTCTAAAAGACTAAAACAATGGAGTGAAAAAGGAAAAGATTATTATGTATTTACTGAATTTCCTGGTTTCCCTGGATGGGCTTCTACTAGCGGTGCTATTCCTGCTCCAGCCGGACACCAATTCTATGATTTAAGGTGGATGCGCAATCCTGAATATTTACAATCATATGCTGAATATTGGTTTTCTGGTCCACCTTCCAATGAAATGCAAGTGCAAAATAATACATGGTTGTCTACACTACCAAGGCCTCAAAGTCATCATTACACAAGTTGGATGATTGATGCAACAGAGGCATTTCTAAAAGTACACCCCGATGGCAAATGGAGAGATAGTTTGTTGCCTTTTATGGAAAAACATCAATCCGTATGGGATAAAATATTTAAAGTAAATGCTAAAGGAACATATTCACACGGACTCTACAAGTGTCTTGATATGTATGATGCCAATGAATTTACAATTTCAACAACGCTAGGACTAATAGCCTCAAAAGGATCCTATGATGGCTACAATACCATTGTTAATGAAGAGGAACCATATAAAGGACAAGAGAGATGGCGTAGGTATTTCACGGATGGAGATGGTTGGAGAGCTGCATACAGAGAGGGGATTAAAAATTATCCTGACAAATCTCCTCAAGAATTTAGTCTTGAAAATTACTCAACAGTTCCACAAGCATTTGGAGGTAATCATTTAGATCTGAGTTATCCAAATTTGTATACGATAAGACCCTCACTAAATAGCTACATGTATGCGAATCTAAAATCTTTAGGGGTTCTATATGACCAAAAAGCTACTGAAAATAATAACAAAGAAGACAAAATAAAAAGTTATAAATATTCAAACCTCGCTAAACAGCTTTCTGAAAAAATTATAATTTCACTTTGGCATACCCCTAGCTCATCAGACGAGTTTCAATTTTATTCAAACAAAGGAAAGATTGAAGACCCTTTCTTTTACTCACGTCTATCAGCTGACAATCTCCACACTGGTGGTGTAGTAGATAAATTAAGTATTATTAGAGAAAGCGTTGGTTATACACCATGGTACTTTAATATGTTGCCCAGTGAAAATTCTGAGTTTGATATTGCATGGAAACAATTCGGGGATAAAATGGGCTTCAAAAATAAATTTGGCATGACAACTGCTGAATTCAGACATGATTATTTTAATGAAATGTCGTATGGTTGGAATGGTAGAGGCTGGCCTTTCCAAAACTCAGTTGTTTACAAGTCTTTTGCAAATTATTTAACAAATTATAAAAAATATCGTTCTGGCATCAATGATCAAGATAGGGAACTACTTTATTTTCACATGAACCAATATGTTGAGTTGCATGGTCGTAGAAGGTCAATAGGGGAGTGGTATTTGCCCATCAAAGGAGGGTACAGGATGCCAGGTGGAGGTGACGTCATACAGTCCCAGCCAGCTCAAGGGAAAGGCTTTGGAGATGTACAAGATTATTTCCACTCAACATACCCAGACATGCTGATTGAAGATTTGATTGGATTCAAAGCTTCACACGAGAATAACTTTTCAATTGAATCTCTGCTGCCACAAGAAAAGTGGGAATTTTTCTATCTGGGAGATTTAAGATACCATGGTCATGATATTGATATCGTTTGGAAAAAAGACTGGGATTTAGATTTGGATGGCAATCAAGGTAAATTATGTGTTTGGGTAGATGGAAAATTAGAAGCACAAAGTGAATCACTGAATTCCAAAATCATAATTGATCTACCAAATGATTAGTTTTAGCTGGAAGAGGACAATATTTTTCACGAACCAAATTTATTTATGACAAAACGAAAGAGCATTTATATCGCTTTTTTGATACTGGTTTCAAAATTTTGCTTTTCACAAGCCTACGATACTAGGCCCAATATTGTATTTATTTTAGCGGATGACCTCGGATGGTCTGAGCTTGGGTGTTATGGTAACAAATTTAACGAAACACCAAACATTGACTCATTAGCTAATAAGGGTATTTTATTTAAACAAGCTTATGCAGCTGCCCCTGTTTGTTCTCCTTATAGAGCTGCTCTTCTAACGGGCCAGTATCCAATAAAAACGGGGATAACAGATTATTTAAGACCAAATGATAATCCATTGTCTGTCAAATTACCATCGATTGCCAAAGTGCTTAAAAACAATGGCTATTATACTGGAATGATTGGAAAATGGCATCTCACTGGCTATGCCTACGAGGGATCAGAGAATGAGATCCGTGCGACTGATCATGGCTTTTATGAAGAAATACTTAGTGAAATTAAAGGAGTTGGTAATGGGGCTAATTTTTATCCATATGTATTTAGAAATCAACCGATTTCTTGGTTAAAAATATCAGAGAAAAAAATTGATGGTGAGGAGTACTTGACAGACAGGATTAACCATGAAGCTGTTTACTTTATCGAAAAAAATAAATCCAAACCTTTTTTCCTCTTTGTAAGTCATTATGCACCTCATACTATTTTAAATGGCAAAAAAGATGTGGTTGAAAAGTATAGAAAAAAACATCCCCCTGGAGAAAGTTCAAGACAGATATGTTATCTATGTCAAGACCAGGGATTTGATGGAGATTCTCTGAATCATTGGGCGTCAAGCTTCAATCCCCATCTTGCTGCAATGATAGAGAGTATAGACGACGGAGTGGGTATGATTGTAAATAAATTAGAATCTCTCGATCTTCTAGAAAATACAATTATTGTTTTTACAAGCGATAATGGAGGTGAGGCACCAAATGTTACATCAAATCATCCGCTTAGAGGAGGCAAAAGCCAACTGTATGAAGGAGGAATCAGAGTACCTCTAATCATTTCTTGGCCCAATATCATTAAAGTCAATTCAAAATCTAATGCAGTAACTTCAAATATTGACTTTTATCCTACAATTGTTGATGCCCTTGGAATTCAACACAATAGCAAAGATAATGTGGATGGAATTTCAATTAAAAATGTATTGGAGAATCCTAATTATGAGTTGAATAGGGAATCAATTTTTTGGCATTATCCACTTGAAAAGCCACATTTTTTGGGTGGAACTTCGTCGGGAGCTATTAGAAGAGGCGATTGGAAATTAATTGAATTTTTTGATGATCAGAGATTAGAACTTTACAATTTAAAATACGACCGATCGGAGTCGCTTGATGTAGCAGATTTTCATCCAATTAAAACCAAGGAATTATTTGAACTTTTACAAAAATGGAGGGCAAATCTCAACTTCAAAAATTCAAATTAAGTGTTCAATAAAGCTCACAATGATTTTATATAATTAAAAACTGGTAGGTACTAGTCTGTTTTTTTAAGCAAAAATTAATAATTTGCAGTAAATAACTTTTAAAATTTCAATAAATGAAAAATATTTACACTAAAATTAATTTTATTGCAAGCTTTATTTTTTGCTTACTTTCATATATGTTAGTTGCACAAGCTCCAACGGATAATTTAGTAGCTCACTTTGATTTTGAAAGCATTACTAATAATAACATTTCCGCAGCTAGTGGTTCTGGCAGTGCGAATGTTGGAACGCTAAATAATGTAACTCCTGTTACTGAAAATGGAAATACAGTTCTTGAATTTGACTCAGCAACCACACCAAGCTATGTTCGTTTTGATCAATCTAACAGCGATGAATTTAGATTTGCAAGAGATTATACATTGTCAATGGCGCTTTGGCTAAAACCTACATTACTTGGTGCAGGCGATCAAGTACTATTATCCATTAATAAAGACGATGGTTCCACCCGTCACTACATTGAATTAAGAGGTTCTAATACTTTCAATGTTTTTTTTAATACAAAAGACTATGATGGAACAGATTCTTGGCAGAATGTTTTTTTAGCTGCTGATTTGGAAGGTTCATTTTTAACAAATGATGATATGAATAAATGGATTCATTTCGCAGTTACTTATGATGGAACTGATATTAAACTATACACAAATGGTTCATTAGTGAGAGAAAAAATACTCACAGTAGCACGGCAAAATACTGGTTTAGTTCATTTTAATGATGCGGCCTTACATTTTGGAGGTGTTTGGGGTGAAACTCCTGGTACAGTTTCAGAAGCTTTCACTGGAAGTATTGATGACGTTTATTTATATGAGGATGCACTTACTGCAACTGAAGTAGCAAATATGTATAGTGGATCTACACTAAGCGTTGATGATTTGTATAACAATGAGAAATTTAATGTTTATCCAATTCCAGTTTACAATAACCTAAATATCACAGGTCTATCAAAACCAGTAACATATTTAATTAGCTCTATAGACGGTAAAACGATAAAAAATGGTGTGTTTCAAGAAAGTATTGACGTATCTGATTTAAAATCCGGACTTTACTTTTTGCAAGTTGAAACAAAAGATCCGGTCAAGTTCATTAAAAAATAATTCACTTAAAATACTATTAAATTAAAATTACCTTTAAAGCTGTTTTTACTTCTATTATTTTAGTAAGCTCGATAGTTTTCTCGCAAGAAATTGCACCTCCTTTTACTGATTATTGTAAGTTTCTTGAAAGGGATATTAATGGAGAACAATACGGTTTTTTATCAGGAAACAAAATCTATTATATAGCTGGTTCAGGGGGAGCTGAATATAGAGACATTACTGAACTTGAAACCATTGGTTTAACCCATCCATTTTTCAGAGATGGTAGAGCCAGAGGTTACGGTATAGTTGATGCTGATAAGATTGGTATAAAAGGTGGCAAGGGTCATGATGTTTGGGGCTGGGAGTTTTGGAGACACGCGAAGGTTGCTTACGGAACCGTAATTATAGATGATGTTCGAATCCCTAAACCAAAGCCAAAAGCACTCTATTGGAGGCCAGACAAGCTAATTGTTGAATATGAGTTGTTTGGAATCAAAATCAGGGAGATTAAGTTTATATCCAAAAATGATGTTTTGTCGACTGTAATCACTTCCAGTAAGCCTTTAAAAATTGAATTTGAGGGTCAGAGTTTTAATAATCCTAACAACACACCAACTTTTGATGGAGATCCTCCTAATCAACCAATGACAGTAACCTCTGATGCTATTGTTCATTTTGATAAAAAAAACAATGCTATCAATGTTTATGAAAATGGTGAAACTATAACAAAACCACAATGGGGAGAGAAGGCTGTTGTTGGAAAAATGATGTATTCTGGTCTAAACTTTATTCTATCATCTAATGAACCTATTTACGGATTTGAAAAATCAAAATTACTCGCTGGTAATATTGGTTATAAATTTTCTATTGATATTCCATCAAACAGTGAAACTATAATTTCGTATGCTGTTAACGAAAATCCAAAAGAGGCTCTAGCAAGAATAGAAAAAGATCAAATAGATATTTTTGAATCTGTTCGCGAGAAAACGGATTTTATTAATTCACTTTTAAATTATCAAATCCCTTACTTCAGGTCTTCTGATGAGATGTTTAATAAGGCATATTATTACCTGTGGTCTTTGTATTTCATGTATTTCACTGATATTAAGAAGGGATATGAAAAATTCCCTCACACACAAACGGCAATAAATAATTTCATGGGACTACATTTATGGGATTCATGGGCATATTGTGCAGCTGCTTCATATGTAGTAGATAAAGACAAATGGGGATATGGAAATGCTTTGTCCTGGCAATTCATGGTTCCATTTAAAGATAAGAATAATGCTTTGCCAGATAATTTTGGGACCTCATGGTACTCACCTCAAGTTAGGATGAATTTTGAAGGTGCGGTCGAACACATATGGGAAATGTATAGAAAGTCGGGGGATACAAAATTTCTTAATCATGTCTACAGAAAATTATTGCGACCTCTTTATATTGATAATGATCAAAGAGGGCTGCGTGTAAATTCTGGTGAATCATTATATAAGATCGCCAGCGAACTTGGCGAAATTGATGATGCTGTAATTTTTAAGTCTTTTGTGAATAAAAAAATAGATTGGTTTACAAGAAATAGGTGGAAAAACTTAATTGACCAATATGATGGAAAAAAACAAATTATTTGGAAAGACATTTGGGATTTGGTTCACTTGAGAAATAACTCTCTCCCACCAAAATCAGCAATGTCATTTATTGATAAATACGTTATGGACACTGATATTGGTTTTATTTCCCCTGTTGGTTTGAACACTAGAGCAGCAGACTCTCCTCCGAATGGGATTTTTAGGGCATCAAGTATTAGTTGTTGGTTAGCTGTAGATGGGCTGTTTCGTAAAAATTCACATCATGCAGGTACTGTTGCAACTTTAAATCATTTTAATGCAATGACAAGAGAATATGGTTATCCAATCGCACCAGAGGCATGGGACCATAAATTTCAAGGTTGGGGATCTAGGTATTATAACTGGGATATCGCAATGGTTTTACCTGTTATTCGCTGGCTTGGAGGGGTAGATTATTCATTATTAGATAGCAGTTTTCAATTTAGCCCCTATCTACCTCAATCTTGGGAGTTTATTGAGATGTATACTCCTATTTCATTAGATGGTAAAACCAGTTGGGTAAACACAAAAATAAATAGGGTAAGTAAAAATTCAAAACATGAATTTAAATATACGATTAAAGGTAACCCTCTCGAAAACACTTACATTAAATCCCATTATCAAAATAGAGTTCTTTTAGATGAAAAAACAAATCTTAAAAGAAAGAAATCTGAGGAAGGTTCTATTTTCTTCACGAATAATGACAATGCAGAAGTAAACTATATTTTAGGTGAGAAATTAAAAAGAGAAAAAACTTTGGTTTGGATGCATCCAAAATCAGAGATATTTTTCAATCCAATACTAGTTTCGGCCGAAAACTTAATTCCTGGTACTATTGTTAGGTATACAACAGACGAGAGTTTACCAACCGAAAAATCTCCAATTTTCTCCAATAAGATTGTCATTGATACGACTACCACATTTAACATCAGATCTTTTGGTAACGACACAGCGTATCTTCCTTACAAGTTCACCTACTATAAGGCCTATTTAAATCCTAGTATTTCTGAAGATAAAAACTTCGAGCCGGGTCTTGATTATACACTTTATGAGTTGCCTAAAAAATTGAGAAAGCTTCCAGATTTTTCAAAATTAAGGAAAATCAAATCTGGTACTATTTCAACAAATGATCTGTACCCGAATATAAATTTCAAAAACTTGAACCTAGATGTTGATAAACACTTTGGGATGCATATCTCAGGATATATTAAGATCAGAGAGGATAATGTATACAATTTCAATTTAAAATCTGATGATGGTTCAATTTTATTTATAGATGATAAAGAGATCATTAGATTAAATTCAGTTTCTGGTTTGGATCCTTGGATTTTTGATGGAAAAATTGGTTTAAAAAAGGGAATGCATAAAATAGATATTTTCTATACTCAGTATACAAAAAATTCTTTTCTAGAACTAACTGCTAAGCTACCTGATGAACTAGATTTTAAAAATATTCCAGCAAATCTATTTATGACAAAAAAATATAATAATTGATTCAAAATTTTAGATATGAAAAAGATTAAGTATACTCGTGTGTTAGTGACAATAATAATTTCTTTTCAAGTTTGTTTTGCTCAAAACTTGAGGGAACCAAACATTATCGTTGTTTACGTTGATGACTTGGGTTGGACAGACACTTCTGTTCAAATGATTCAGGGAGATGATAATACTAGAAGTGATTTTTATGAAACCCCTAATCTTGAGCGATTGGCAGCTAATGGACTCGTATTCTCACAAGCATACTCAGCTTCACCTGTTTGTACCCCAAGTCGAACATCATTTCAATTTGGCAAGAGCCCAGCAAGACTCCAAAACACTACAGTTTATGATATTTTGGCAATTACTAGAAATAAAAGATGTCAAGGAGAAATTTCTGTTCATGAACGAATTAAGAAAAATAATCCAGATTATATCACTGCTCACTTTGGTAAGTGGGGTTGTGATGTCAGGCGTGAACCAGGGTATGATGTAGATGATGGTAATACAAATAACATTGATGGAGATTGGAAAGTTAGAAATGAGGTGAGACATCCAGACGAAGACCCTAAAGCTATTTTCAGTCTAACCGAAAGAACAAATAAATTTATAACTGAAAGAGTTCAAAACAAAGAGCCTTTTTATATTCAACTTTCGCATTATGCACCTCATGTTCAAAATTATGCAAGGCCAGAAACTGTAGAAAAATATAAAAATAAGAGAGGAAAAAAATCTTCAAGTTACGATTACGATCATCCAAACCCGAATCGTAATGGATGGATGCCTAACTATGCTGGAATGGTTGATGATTTGGATGCAGGACTCGGCATTTTACTTGATCACTTAGAAAAACTAGATATAGCAGATAACACATATATAATTTTCACCTCAGATAATGGTGGAGGATTTCGAGGAAATGCTCCCTTATCAGGTGGTAAAGCGTCACTTTGGGAGGGAGGCATTAGAGTTCCAACTATTGTCACAGGTCCAGGTGTAAAAAAAGGATATTGTACTATTCCGGTAGCGTCCTGGGACTGGTATGCTACAATCAATGAAATAACTGGTGGTAAGCAGCTAGAAAAGGAATATGATGGAGGTAGTCTTTTAGACATATTTAAAAAGGGTGATAAGGGAAAAGTTAAACGTGGTACTCAAGAAATTATTTTTCACTATCCTTGGTATGGTGGGACCATGCCAGCTTCGGCTATTATTGATGGCAATTATAAAGTTTTGGTTAATCTCCAAACATATGACTCACGATTGTTTGATGTCGTTGCTGATCCAGGTGAAAATAATGACTTATCATTTGAAATGGTTGAGAAAAAAAGCAAGCTTTTAAATAGATTAAATGATTACTTGAAAGAAGTAGATGCAGAAAAAATTGAAGATATGTTTCAAGTGAGGCTAGACGAACTGGCTAAGAGAATAGAATTTCATAGAGAAAAAGGTAATAATCAAATGATGATTAACGAGCAACGACAGTTCGATCATATCAGTAAGGCCCGAGAAAATAAATCTTGGCGCAAATAATTAAGCAATCAACACTCTTGAATTTATAACCATACCCATTGATTCCTTATTCAGCAAAATTCTTATGACAATTCACACACAATTTGATAAAAATACATTAGTGTTGAGAATGATGCTGTTCATTTTTTGTGTCAACTTTCATTGTGGTGCACAGGAACTTTTTATCGATCATAATAATCTTTCAGATGGCCTTAAGGGGTATTTTAGTTTTGATCAAAATACATGTGAATATGGTGAAGGATCAAATAGTGTTGGGACGGCAGTCGGAAATACATTTATTTCAAACAACGGTAAATATTCTAGTGGTGGATTGAATTTTTCTTCTCAACAAAACCAGAGTGCATATATGGTTTTCGAAAATGAAAATAGTAGTTCCTTTCGACTCGAAAATGAGAGCGAAATGTCACTTCTTTTCTGGGTTAAACCCGCAAAAGCTGACGATACAAGACAAAAAATCATCACAGTCGAAAATGGTGGCGAAAATTATTATTTTGAAATTACTTCGCAGAACGAGTTTAATGGCTATATATCAACTGCAAGCCCTGACTCATCAGGTGATTTTGGTAATGCATTTTCAAAAGCAAGAAATTCTACATTAACAAATGATAATATTGATACTTGGTATCATATTGCATTTACATACGACGGCTATTATGCAAAAATATATGTTGATGGAGAACTTAACTGGACAGAAACTGTCACAAAACAAAACTATTTAATTGTTCCATGGCAAGATCGTTTTCTTTATTTGGGAAATATAAGTGATGGCAATCAACAATTTGAGGGAATTTTAGATGAACTTTATATCTATTCGAGATCTTTAGATTTGAGTGAAATACAGCAAATAAAGAATCTTGAAAAACCACTAGATGAATATTATGAAACTTTTTCTATAAACTTTGATTCAAATGATGGTTCTGACCCTATTGCATTCGAAGCATCACCATCTAATAATTATAGTGTAGAAATACCAATTGTTGAAAGAATAGGTTTTAATTTTATCTCATGGAACACACATGAAGATGGCAGTGGTGAGACTCTAGATATATCAACTGGAAACTTAAACAACATTTCTAGTAATCAAACTTTTTATGCTCAATGGACTCCGATTGTATATCAAATCACATATCATCTAGATAGTGCGATAAATTCACAAAATAATCCATTGAGTTTTATTGTTACAGACCTTCCATTAAAGATTGAACCTCCTACATTGGCAGATCATCGGTTTTTACACTGGTTTAAAAATCAAACTTTAGATAGCCGATTGAGTAATAATTCAATCGAAACACTAGGTGATATAAGTTTATGGCCGTCTTGGAAATTAATTGATCCAAATGAACCAGACTATACAGATTACTGTCAAATGCTATCTCGTGACATCAATGGAGAACAATATGGATTTTTAGCAGGGAATAAAATGTATTATGTTGCTGGTGCAGGTCAAGCAAGGTATGAAAATATAACAGAATTAGAAACAATTGGATTCACCCACCCGATGTTTAGGGACGGTAGGGCTAGAGGAAATGGAATTGTAAATGGTGTTGGAGGTACTGGTCATGATCATTGGGGATGGGAGTTTTGGAGAAGAACAAAATCTGCATATGGTACTGTTGTCGTAAATGGAGAAAAGTTTAAACACCCAACCCCGATTTCGCTAGAGTGGCGACCAGATAAAATGGTAGCAAAATATGAAATTGGAAACACCACTATAACAGAAGAAAAATTTATTTCTGAGAACGATGTTTTAACAACAATTATTACTTCAAATAAAGATATTAAAATTGAATTTGAGGGTGAAAGTTTTTGGGATTCAAGATTAATTCCCCAATTCGACGGAGATATAGAAACCACTGTATCACAAAGTTGTACTTCAACAATAAGCTTTGATCAACAAAGCAATGCTGTTGTGCTTCTAGAAAACGGTACAGCTATGACTAAACCAGCTTGGGGACAACCTGCATTGGTTGGAGATATGATGTATTCAGGTTTAAATTTTGTTTTTTCGTCTAATGAATCTATTCAAGATTTTGAAAATTCTACCCTGGAAGAAGGTAATATAGGATACTCATTTTCTATAGATATTCCTGCTTTTGAAGCTGTTGCTCTTACTCTTTCAGTTGACGATGATAGAGAAACCGCATTAAATCGCACTGCTGATGATTTAACAGACATCAATTATGTAAGAGATGAAAAAACAATCATGATTAATAACCTATTGAATGAAGAAATACCCTATTTCAGATGCTCAGACTCCGATGTTGTTGAGACCTATTATTTTTTGTGGTCCCTTTACTTTATGTATTTCACCAATTTAAATGAAGGTTGGGAAAGTTACCCACACACTCAAACAGCTGTAAATAATTTTATGGGTTTACACCTCTGGGATTCATGGGCTTTTTGTGGCGCAGGTTCATATGTTGCAAATCAATGGGATTGGAGTTTTGGCAATGCACTTTCATGGAAACATATGGTTCAATTTAAAAATGAAAATAATTATTTACCAGATAATTTTGGTACCCATTGGTATTCTCCAACAACCAGAATGAACTTTGATGGAGCTGTTGGTCAAATTTGGAAACAATATATTCATTCAGCAGATTTGCAATTTCTTCAAACTGCCTACCATGAACTGTTAAGGCCTCTATACATTGACAATGACAGTAAGGCTGTTGGAGTAAATGAATCTCAAGAACTAAAAATGATGGCTTCAGAGCTTGGAGAAAATTCAGATGTCAACTATTGGGAAAGTATAGAAAATCGTGAAGTCGACAGGTTTATAAATAATAAATGGCCATGGTTATTATCTCAATATGACAACGATTCATGGAAAAATAACTGGCATGTTGCAGAACTAAGAAATAATGCATTAACTCCTGAGATGACTTCTGATTTTATAGACAACTATGTTCTTAGTACTGAACGTGGCTTTATTTCTCCAAATGGAATCAATACTCGTTCAGCAGATTCACCTCCCAATGGAATTTTTAGAGCTTCAAGTATTAGTTGCTGGTTGGGTGTCGATGGTGTTTTCAAACAAGGAAAGGATTTAGGTGGTATTGCAATTACATTGAATAATTATGATGCAATGTACAGAGACTATGGTTATCCTGTTGCACCTGAGGCTTGGGACGAAAACAATAAAGCATGGGGATCAAGATACTATAATTGGGATATTGCTATGGTACTACCAATCATAGAATGGATTGGAGGAACAAACTATTCAATTATTGATGAAACATTTACATATGCACCTCATCTACCTGATTCATGGGACTTTGTCGAGATGAAAGTTCCTGTTGTGATTAATGATATTACTAATTGGGTCCACACCAAACTGGAAAGAACAGATGTGAATAATCATGTGGAACTTCAACATAGTGTTAATAATAACCCATTGCAAAACACAAAAATTTTTCCGTATGATGATAAAAGAACAATTATTGAAAAAACCTCCTCTGCAAACGAAAATACTGACGAAAATGGCGAGTTATTTTTCATGGACTCCAATGGACAAGTTGATGTATTATTAAAAGTTGGGGATAGATACGAAAATGGAAAAACATCAGTATGGACATTGCCTAGAATTAGAAAGTTTGCTGGTGTGGTAGATGTTAGTGTGCAAAACCTTATTGATGGTACTACTCTAAGGTATACAACAGACGGGACAGTTCCGAATGAAAATTCCCCTATTGCAAGTGATATGATATCTATAAATCAAACAACCAACTTTACTTTTAAAGCTTTTGGTTTCAATACAAATTATGATCCATACTCAATCACTTATGAAAAAGTACCATTTTTACCTGATGAGAATATAGATGAATCAACTTTTAACGGATTGAAATATAAAGTTTTCAATTTAGACCCATCAACAAATAGCTTACCGAATTTTAATGACTTAAGTCTAGAGAGCCAAGGACAAATTGCTGCTTCAAAAATCGTTAATAATTTAGATTTTAGTGAAGTAGGGAAGCTTGATGACGAGCATTTCGCATTACACTTTTCAGGATTTATCAAAATGCCGGAGGATAAAACATATGTATTTAAATTACGATCAAATGACGGATCATTGCTAAAGATTGATGGACATGAGGTTGTCGTGTTAGATGGTATTTCTGAAAAGGATCCATGGATAGCAGAGGGTTCCATAAGTTTGGAAGCAGGGTATCATTATTTGGACCTATTTTACACCCAATATGAAACAAGGCAGTTTCTTTCGCTTGAGTACAAAGAATTAGGTGATACTTCTTACAAAAAAGTTACAACTGAAATGTTTCAAAGCATCATTTCATATTGTATTAGTTTTGATGAACAAGGTGGTAGTGAGGTTGAAGATATCTGCAAAAGCCCCGGAGATAATATCGTGCCACCCGAAAATCCAACCAAAGTAGGTTTTGATTTTGTGGGTTGGTACACAGACATCAATTTATCGAACCCTTTTAATTTCCCATCATCAATGCCAAATGAAGACATTAGATTGTATGCTAAGTGGGACTCTTCACTCAATTTTCCAGCTATTGAGTCGAAAACAAAAATAGAAGTTTATCCAAATCCTAATGATGGTCAGGAAATTCAATTATTTTTTTCTGACTCATATATTGGAGAAAACATAAATTTTAAATTATTTGATATTACTAATCGAATAATTCAGTCCAATAACTTTACAGTTAAGAGCAATAACAAATGTATTGAATTAGCAGATTTAAATCATGGATTGTTTTTTATAGAAATTCAATTGGAATCAAAGAAAAGCTCAAATCAAAATCAAATTTTTAAATTAATTATTAATCAGTAAATCAATTATTATGAAATTTTTTAATTCATTCAAAATATTAATTTTTATTCTCAGCGTAAACTTGAGTGCTCAATCTAATAATATACCTTCCAAAGGATTGGTTGGTTATTTTAGTTTTGATTCATCATCACAATCAAAAGTTTATTGTGACTCTGGTATTGCACAAGGAGCTTTTGGTACGCTAAATAATGCTTTTATCTCTTCAGGTGGTAAAAAAGGAAATTCATTAAATATAAATCCAGAAGTTTCAGATAGTTACGTTAGTTTTGACCTAGATAACAGTAGTAATTTTGTATTTAATGGTAAAAAGCAAATGTCAGTTGCTCTTTGGATTAAGCCACGATTATTAAATAATGAGAGACAACAAATATTAGGTGTATTAAGTAAACATGGCGGAATTACGTATTATTTAGAGATTAGTGAAAAAAGAGAATTCAATGCATTTATATCAACTGTTTCCAATGATGGGCAAGAAAAATATGGGAATGCTTTTTCAAGAGATGTGTTTAACAAATTAAAATCTAAATCTTTAAACAGATGGATACATATTGCGTTTACGTTTAATGGAAAATCAATGAAATTATATGTAGATGGAAAATTAAATGTCGATAGTCCAGTTAAGATGCCTGAAAACGTTATAGTACCATGGTCAAACAATTTGTTTATTGGCGCAAAGAGAGTATCTGCTAAGAACCTAACTGAATCTCAATTTAGCGGAGAAATTGATGAGCTCTATTTTTATAATAATGAGTTAACTGTGTCTGAAATAAAGCAGTTGATTGATGATTCCCCATTAACTCTAGAATAATTTTTCAATATAAGTTTGTAGCAAATTGATTTTTAAGTTATAAGAAAGTAATTTAAATGATTAACCAAAATGGCATCATTGTAAAATCCCCTGGTCGTATCAACCTGATTGGCGAACATATCGACTATAATGGAGGGCATGTGCTGCCAGCATCGATTGATCGAAAAGTCACTATGTGGTTTAGAAAAAAGGACAATAGCCTATGTCGGGTAAACTCCGAAGATGAAGGTGCGTTTACTTTTGATATCAACAAGCCCTTACAAATCAGCGATACCCATTGGGAGAACTATATACTTGGTGTTGTCGATGGCATTGTAAAAGCCCGTCCGGAAAAGCTTGGAGGTTTTGATTGTGTGATATCCAGTGAGCTGCCTATTGGGGCCGGTATCAGCTCGTCGGCTGCACTAGAGTGTGGGGTAGCCAAAGGCTTAAATGATTTGTTTGACTTGGAGCTTTCAAACCTTGAAATGATCGAGATCTCTCGCATGGCAGAACACAACTTTGTGGGCACCAAATGCGGGGTGATGGATCAGTTTGCGGTGACGATGGGCAAACGAAAAAAACTATTACTTCTTAACTGCGAGACCTTAGATTATAAACTAATTGATGCGGAGTTTGCGCCTTATAAGATATTGCTGCTGAATACTAATGTGTCGCATAACCTGGCATCGAGTGAGTACAACACGCGAAGAGAAGAATGCGAACAAGCCCTTGCTGTCATTCAAAAAGACTACCCAGAGTATCCATTTTTAGCCGATGTTCCAGAAGCAATCATTGAGACTTACAAGGAAGAACTCTCTGGCAAAGTCTATCAGCGCGCACTTTTTGTATCGCGTGAAAACGCCAGAACCTTAAAGGCTGCTGAGCTTATCCAAAGCGGAGATATCAAGGGATTTGGAGCACTGATGTACCAAACCCACGAAGGACTATCAAATAACTATGAAGTCAGTTGCCCGGAACTTGATTTTTTAGTGGACCTATCAAAAGACCTCCCGCAGGTGGTGGGAAGCCGCATGATGGGTGGTGGTTTTGGGGGTTGTACCATTAACCTAGTGGAAGAAGGCTTTGTCAATGAGTTTATGGATTTGGCAAGCAAAGCCTACAAAGAACAGTTTGACATTAACCTTACCTCCATATTGGTAGCAACCTCTAATGGCGTAGAAACTGTAAATTCTGAGTCATAGATGGATTTTAACAACACTCCACATAGAAGAAAAAACATCCTCACAGGCGAGTGGGTACTGGTATCCCCACACCGCACCAAACGCCCATGGCAAGGCAAAAAAGACAAGCCTCAAGAAGTGGAGCTGTTAGATTACGATCCCAACTGCTATCTGTGCCCGGGCAATGAACGCGCAGGAGGCGCCAAAAACCCAGACTACACAGGCACCTATAGCTTCCAAAATGATTTTGCAGCCCTACTTCAAGGCCCAGAAGAATCCTTTAAAGAGGGGCTGCTAGAAGCCGAAAGCGAATCCGGAATATGCAAAGTGATTTGCTATCACCCCAATCACAGCCTAACCCTGCCGCTTATGGAGGTTGGTGATATTATTGAGGTAATAAACCTTTGGCAAAAGGAATACACCGATCTTGGAAGTGACCCAAACATCAACCACGTACAGATTTTTGAGAACAAAGGAGCGATTATGGGCTGCTCTAACCCACACCCGCATGGACAGATATGGGCACAACGCTACATACCACAAGAGGTACAGAAAAAGGCAGTGCACCAAAAAAGCTATTGGGAACAGAACAATAGCAGTTTACTGGGCGATTACCTCAGACAAGAGCTCAATGCTAAAGAGCGCATTGTATTGGAAAACGAAAGCTTTGTAGCACTTGTTCCTTATTGGGCAGTATGGCCGTTTGAGGCGATGATTGTGCCCAAAAGGCATGTTACTTCTATTTTAGAACTCTCACACCAAAAAGTATCGGATTATGCAAGCATCCTAAAAGCGCTTACCACTAGATACGACAACCTTTTTGAAACCTCATTTCCCTACTCTGCAGGCATACACCAATCGCCTACAGATGGAAAGGATAACAGCCACTGGCATATGCATATGTCTTTTTATCCGCCACTATTGCGCTCAGCCGAGGTCAAGAAATTTATGGTGGGCTATGAGATGTTTGCCAACCCCCAGCGTGACATCACCGCTGAGCAAGCCGCACAACGCTTACGTGATTGTGCAACCACACACTATTCAAAAAACAAAACCAAATGGATTTTTCAACTCTAGACTTTATCGTATTTGCGCTTTATGCGCTGATTATTCTATCCATCGGACTCTTTGTGTCTCGCCAAAAAAAGGGTGAGACCAAAAGTGCGGAAGATTATTTTTTAGCAGGTAAATCATTGCCTTGGTGGGCGATTGGCGCCTCGCTTATTGCTGCCAACATATCAGCTGAGCAGTTTATTGGCATGTCTGGATCTGGATTTGCACTTGGACTTGCGATTGCATCCTATGAGTGGATGGCAGCCATTACGCTACTTGTGGTTGGAAAATACTTTCTGCCCATTTTTATTGAAAAAGGACTGTATACCATTCCAGAGTTTATCGAAAAACGATATAGCACCAACCTTAAAACCATATTGGCCGTTTTTTGGATCGCACTCTTTGTGTTTGTCAACCTCACAACTGTTCTCTTTTTAGGTGGTAAAGCACTGGACACCATTGTAGGAAGCGGCGATGGAAGCATCTTACTTAACAGTATCATTGGTTTAGGTCTGTTTGCTGCGGCTTATTCGCTTTGGGGCGGACTGGCAGCTGTGGCTTGGACAGACGTGGTGCAAGTGGTGTTGCTCATAATCGGCGGTCTACTCATGGCATACTTTGCCCTTGCCAACGTAACAGACTCTGGGAGTTTTATCGATGGACTGAAATACGTCTATGAAAAAGCACCTGAACGCTTTTCGATGATACTCTCTAAAGGAGAGATTATCACCCCCAATGGAAGAGATGCTTGGTGGGATTTGCCAGGTTTAGCAGTACTCATTGGTGGTATGTGGGTTGCCAACCTTTACTACTGGGGCTTTAACCAATATATTATCCAAAGAACTCTGGCTGCGAAAAGCTTAAAAGAAGGACAAAAAGGGATTGTGTTCGCAGCCTTTCTAAAGCTCATTATCCCTGTGATTGTTGTACTTCCCGGGATCATCGCTTATGTGATGAACCTAGATCCTGAGACAGGCACCTTGAACATGGGACTTCTGAGCAGTGAGGGCTTTTTGGGAACAGCGGGTAATGTAGCTAATGACAATGCCGCACCTTGGCTCATTAAAAACTTTATCCCTGTGGGACTTAAGGGTCTTATCCTAGCTGCACTAGCTGCAGCGATCGTCTCCTCACTAGCTTCGATGATTAACTCCACATCCACCATATTTACAATGGACATCTACAAATCGATGTTTAACAAAAATGCCAACGACAAGCAAATGGTGAAAGTAGGACGCCTTTCAGGACTTGTGGCACTAATCATCGCCATGCTGATCGCACCACAACTGGGCAGTCTGGGACAGGTGTTCCAGTTTATTCAAGAATATACAGGGGTTGTAAGTCCAGGTATCTTAGCTGTGTTCCTCATGGGACTCTTCTATAAAAAAGCCACCAACAACGCAGCGATTTGGGGTGTGATATTGTCCATACCGATGGCGATGTACTTTAAAGTCGCACCCAACGGTTGGAGTGATGCAGCCTTGTTTGTGAATTTGCCGTTTATGCACCAGATGATGCTGACTTGTATCGGAACTTTGCTTGTGATTGCAGGCATCAGCAAGCTAGAAGGTAATCAGGATGATCCAAAAGGCATCGTGCTGAGTAAACAGCTCTTTGCCACAGACAAAACCTTTAATGTAGGTGCTTTTGGGTTGTTACTCATTACAGCGCTTCTGTATGCGCTATTTTGGTAAAACTTAAAATTTCACTTGAAATACCACGATACTTAAAATTGTTAGAAGCCCAAAGGCAATTGTTTCTTCAGGACGAATATCAACCTTATTAGCTGGTCTTTCTTTTGTCATTAAAGATTCAATAGCATTTATTCTTCGTTTAAGTTTATTATTCTCAGTAATCAGCTACTTTTAAAGCATAATTAGACTCATCACGCTCACGTACAGCTTTGTTTGATCGCTCTTGCATGTTGGCTCCATATTCATCTGAAGTATCCCTTTGTGCTATTGCTTTCTTCAATTGTTTTTTTAATAATTCATTTTCTCTTTTTTGTTTGATTTCGTTTGGTGTTGGATCTCCAATTTTACCATAACTAAATTTATTCATTTCTATAACTGATGCCATCCATTCCGATGGGGATATACCATGACTTGCTGCTATTTTTACATATTCAGCTTTTTGTGCAGCTGATACTTTTGTACTCAATGTAATGTTTCGATATGTATTTCTATTGTCCATAATTTGTAATATTTATGTGTTATCTATATTTAAACTTCCTTGGGTCTACCAATGATTGACCGTAAACCTTTTATTTTTAGTCGTTTTTACGATTATTTTTAAAAACAACATTTATTTTTTTCAATAACTTTCTGTTGGGTCCACTCAATGATTTCAATCAACTATGGCAATGTAGGCTTTATAATTAAAATAAAATAGTAATTTTACTGTCTTTATTTACAACTTTTTTGTTTCTTTGCTATATGGATGATTTTTTTGTTTTAGACCCTTATTTCGGTAAGACTGAAGACCCAGATAGTTTGATTAATTATATCTACACGCCATTATTTTTAAAAACAAAAATTGATGTATTGTATTTTGATGTTTTAAACTGGGAGAAGCACGATTTATTGGATATTGATTTGGGTTTAGCCACTGTTAAATCGGGGTACAAAAAAACAGCAATAAGCTTTATTCAGTATGTATGGATAAAGATGGTTGAAGGTTTAAATAGCTATGGTTTTTCCTATGATGATATTAGAGCAATAAGGACTAAACTTGGCCGAAAATTGCATTTCTCGCCTTATTACAACAAAAAAGTTGCATCTAATAAAGCACTAGAAACTTCATACAACAACAGTGAAGCCTATATAACTGACTTTGAGAAGTATGTTTTTTCAACTATTACCTTTAAAAATAAGTATCATTTTTTCTTTTATAAAGATTCCCCAACAGATTTTTTTCAATTTGATGATGGTTTGCTAGAGGATTTTAATGCAGCGGATATAGGAGATTACTTTTTAGAAAAATTCCAAAAAGATCATTTCAGCTTTTCATTCTTCAAAATATTTGAACCTTTTCTTCATGACGATTTAAATCAATTTGAAGCTAGGTCAATTTCAATGCTATCGGATGAGGAGGATAAGGTGCTGAGAATGATTAGAAGGAATTATGAAGACATCAAATCCATTACCATTCGCTTTAACAAATCAAAACCCACTCACTTAGAGATTAAATCCACAAAAAAAGTGGCTGCTCAAAGCAGAATCATGGATCACATAAAGAAAAAGGACTATTCAACTATTGTTATTCAGACGGTTGACGGCAATGTGGTCAACTTTGAAAACACAAGAAAATACAAATTATGATACTGAGCACATCAGATCGATTGATAAATAGCAACCCTATTGTAAACGCAAAGGAATTGCACGTGTATCAAAATCATGTTATCAGACAACGAATGTAAAATCATTTTAAACAAAAACAGGAAAAATAAATTATCAGATAAAGAAGTTAATCAGGTCAAGATCTTTTTAGAGGGTTATGCTAAAATGATCATAAATAATCTATTAAATCAAAACATATGAAAAATGCTATTTTATATGTCCGTGTTTCAACAGACGAACAAGCAAAAAAGGGGTTTTCCTTGCGAGACCAAGAGGCAAAGCTCTTGCAATATTCAAGAGACAACGGTATGCACGTTTTACAGACTTATAGAGAAGACTATTCAGCAAAAACATTCAATAGGCCTGAGTTTAAAAAATTACTTGAATATTGTAAAAAGAATTCTTCAAGTATAGATGAGTTATTATTTGTAAAATGGGATCGATTTTCTCGCAACACAGCAGAATCCTACAATAAGATTAATCTTTTTACTGAACTCGGAATAAAGGTTAATGCAATTACTCAGCCACTCGATTTAACAATTCCAGAGCAGGGTCTTATGCTTGCGTTTTATCTATCTATTCCAGAAGTAGAAAATCAAAGAAAATCACAAAATGTAATTGCTGGCAGAAGACGAGCATTTAAGGAAGGTAGATACGTAGGTTCGCCACCAAAAGGATACAGTGTTGGTAGAGACTCCACTAACAAACCAATTCTTGTCCCAAATAACGATGCGCCCTATATTTTGGAGGCATTTGAATTAATGGCTACAGGTGTTTATAATCTTAGAGAAGTCTTTAATAAACTAAAAGATAAGGGCTATAAATCAAGTAAAACCGCTTTTTCAAATATGATTCGCAACCCTTTATATAGTGGACTTGTTTATTTATCTGCTTATCGTGATGAGAAAGAACAATTCATAGAGGGAATTCACGAACCTATTATCACTAGAATGCTCTACAGTAAAGTTCAAGATGTCATTAATGGACGTAATAAACAAAAAGGTTTGAATCATAAAAAAGTAAATCCTGCATTCCCATTACGTGGATTTTTGATGTGTCCAAAATGTGACAAACCGCTTTCAGGTAGCATATCTACAGGAAGGAATAAAAAGTATGCATATTATCATTGTTTTTCTCCTTGTGATATTAGAATAAAACAAGAAGATGCTCATTCTTGGTTTCACCACTTTTTGAGATCAATTTCATTAGATGAAAACGCATATGAGCTTTTAGTGGAGATTATTAAGAATGAGTTTGATAAAATAAATAAACAAAACAAAGTTGGGCCAAAGCAAAGGGAAAAACTTAAAAACCTCGAAGAAAAACTAATTAATGTACAAGACCTTTTTATTGATGGCGACCTTACCAAAGAGGAGTATCAAAACCACAAAAAAAACATCGAAAATCTAATAAATGAGGTAAAGGATAGGCAAATTCAATTTTCGAAAAAAAAGGAAGTCTTTGATTTATATAAAAATGGCTTAAAATCAATGCAAAACATTGAAAACCAATACATTAAAAGCAATGTAGAATTTAAAAGACGATTAATCGGTTCGATATTTCCAGAAAAATTTCAATTTCAAAATAAAAAAGTTCGAACCGCTGATATTAACC
>CEUM01114421.1_pt1 | contig 23485 bp, 6 predicted proteins | sample 356421 | NCBI WGS metagenome assembly CEUM01 (sample SAMEA2622716, study PRJEB7988) | marine metagenome | biome: marine biome (ENVO:00000447); feature: surface water layer (ENVO:00002042); material: "saline water (ENVO:00002010), including plankton (ENVO:xxxxxxxx)" | depth 5 m | reverse complement strand
ATTATTCAGTTGTATTATTTATACTATTAGAACGAACCCCCGTCAACGGTTATGTTCTGTAAAACTCTATTACTACCGTCGTGTCCAATTACTTGAGACTGTCCCGCATCATCATTGACCCATAAACCACCAACTTCAAAGTTCGCGTAAACAATTTCAGTCATAACATTTGAAGATTCAGTAACTGATGATGCAGCTGCAACTCTCTGTACAGAATCATCCCAGTATACTGCAGCAGTTTTAGCAGTGGATCCTGTATAATAATGCATTATCATACCAACATCAAGGTTGCTATCAGAAGATGGTGCTACTAAGTTACCACCACTGTTAACAAGTCCAAGTTCGATTATTGGATCTTCAACTTTAAGTGCTTCAGTATTAACAATAAACTGAGAACCTAAAACTGTAATATCTCCAGTAACTGTAACACTACTTGCAAAACTTACGTTACCAGTAGTATCAGCAAGTGTTATTGCATCGCTTCCATCAGCTGCTTTAACAGCACCTGCTTGTATAGTTGGAACACTTAAAGTATCTGAGTTTGCATTGTACTTAAGTTGTGGATCAACGAACATGGTCTGTCCAAGACCTGTTGCTGATAAATCTCCTGCAGATGCGTTTACAAATGATAAGTATCTATCGTTTGAATCTGAAACAGAACTAACATCAATAGAACTTGATCTTTGTGCAGTTGAAATAGAACCTGAAATAGTACCGTTAATTTGTCCAGTAACTATCAAATCAGATGTAACTCTTACAACATCAGATCCAGTAGCAGCTCTTAAATATAAATCTCCAGAATTTGTACTAATAGTATTAGCATCTACTGTAGCAATACCGATATTACCTGCAACAATACCCTTTCCAGGTCCGTGTGTAGCAGTAATACCATTGGTAAATGTAGACATTCCTGTTACATTCTGCTGTGCAGTAATATCAATAGTATTAGAAGAGGCATCTAATTTTAGATTTCCTGCAGAAGTATTGATTGTTGTGTTATCAACAACACCAATTTGAACTTCTTTAATGGTTGCACTACCATCAACTGTCTGATTACCTGTTACAGTTTGAGAACCTTTTACTTTTTGATCTGCATCAACAATAACTTCATTATTTTGAGCATCAAGAATTAAAGGACCGTTATCAGAGTAAATTGTACGTTCTGAAGTTACAGCAACCTGAACAGTTCCAAAATCACCACCATTTGTAGCAGTAACAATACCACTTAAACTAGCGTTTAAAAATGTTTTACCTGCAGATTGATCTCCAAGGTTAAATGTATTATCAGTTTCGGGTAAAATATCTCCTGAAATATCTGCATTGATAGTAATAACATCAGTTTCAGCATTACCAAGGTTTACATTACCATTAATAGTTGTCGCACCTTCTAAAGTAGATGCTCCAGTAACACTTAATCCTGCACCAATATAAGCATTTTGTCCTACACTTAATCCACCTTTAATATCTACAGCACCTGTTCCTATAGAATTTGTCTGTTGATTACTTGCAAATGTTGTAATACCTGTAACACTTAATCCTGCACCAACATACAAATCTCTAGCAATTCCTGCACCACCATCAACAATTAAAGCACCTGTTTGTGATGAAGATGAAGCAGTAGTATCATCTATGCTTAATGGACCAACAAAAGTACCAATTCCACCAACTTTTAAGTTAGAACCAATATTTGCTGATAACTCTACACCAAGACCACCCTCAGTTTTTATTGCTCCCGTATCTTTGTCTGATGAATTAGTAGTATCAGTAACATTAACTGCACTTTGGAAAGTTGATAAACCTGTTACATATAAAGCACTTAAAGTAGTTTGTGTTAATGAACTAGACCAAGAAAGAGTACCACTAGCGTTTGTTACTAGAGTTCCACCATCTACTGGTGTCTCTGGAAAAACATATGTAGTAACACCTGATAGTGTATTCGGTGCTCTTAATGCAATTCTATTAATTCCGTCTCTATCTACTAAATTTAATCTTAACGAATCTATACCGTCTTCTCTAGTCCAATATCTTGACGCTCCTAAGAATTTATTTCCATTTGAGGTTCCATCCAAACCCACATAGAAATCGTATTTGTCAGTTGAAAATCCTGGTTCACCTGCATTTAACGCAGGTAAACCTGCATACGTACCTCGTTTAAACTGAATAACAGCGGCTGCCATTTAATTATGCCCTCGCGTAATAATAGTCTTTATTTCACTTTATGCATTTAATCTAAAATGTATTTATAAGATAATTTACCAAACACCACCATCCATATCAATATTAGCACTTCTGCTAGTATCTGTATCTAATGCATTTAAAAATGCATCAGGTAATCCACTGCTTCCAATTACTGTTCCAATAGTTGAAGCTGCTGATGTTAAAACAACATCTGGATCTACAAATTCATATTTTTGAGTGTTAGCATTATACGTTAGAACAAATCTATGTGCTTGAGTAGTAGTATCTACATCAGACACATCTGATAATTTACTTCCTGAACCAGCCAATGAATTTGATGCAATAACTTTGATAGCATTAGTTGCTCCAACTCTTGCTCTGATACTTGACATTTAAATTACTCCTTCTCTAACTATGGAGAGTAACCATAAGTTACTCCTTCTCTTACTAATGCACTTCCCTCAATAACTCTTGTTCTTTCATAAGGATATGAGGTTTTTGCTATAACAACGTCATAAACTTGTCTTCCTGCTTTTAATGCTCTTGTTTGAGTATCAGTTAATGCAAGAGATATAAGTCCGTTAGTAGCATTTTCAATGGTTGCAGTAAATGAAGTTGAATAATAATCGGTAGCTGCAGGATGTTTTTTAATCTTAGCGGCTATTGAATATCCTGTTAAGTCAAAAGCGGAATCTCCCTGTGTATTAGCAAGGTTAAATGTCTGATAAAAATCAGATCCTTGATTGATCACGAGATTAGCAACATATACTGCCATTGAATATACTTAAATATAATTTCTAGTTGTAATTATTTAGTTTTTAGTCAATTTACTTAGTAGTTTCTTTATTTCACTTAATTCATTCTTTACATCTTCAAGTTCTTTCTTATCTTGTATTCTTCTTTCCTTTTCAGAAAGATACTGTGAATACCCAAAATTATCCTTATTTACGATAGCACCAGACTTTGCATCTCGATACAAATTTTTCTCACCTTCAACTCTAATTAGATCTGCCATTATGCTAATGCGATTGCACGAAGGTCTTTAAATCTAGGTGATCTCGCTTCATTAGTACCATTCATAACGATCTTAATTTGATATCCTGTAAACTGTTCAAGGTTATCAATAGTGAATTGATACTCATTGAACTCATTCAAATTACTTGGTGTAACGTTTGAATCTGCTCTACCACTGTTTTTAGAAATATCTACTACAGTATCCCCAAAACCATCTTGATCAGTATCGTTCATATTTTCAAAACCAGGAAACAGAACATATGTTTGTTCTACTTCGCTAGAATCTGATTTGAACAATCTGTATAAGACTCTGAAATCAGCAGATGCATCTCTATATGATGCTACAAATACTTTAAGAGAAGTTGCAGGTTGTTCAAGATTTACTCTATTGGAAATATAAACTGCTGCATGTGGATCTCCACTGAGTTGATTTGATCTAGAATCATTTACATAATCTGTAATAGGTTTATTCAAACGATTTCTTCCAAAGATTGCAAATGCAGTTTGAGTATCAATCGCAGGAGATAAGTTAGGATCATCTGGATCTCTAGACATTGAAACCCCAACAGTTAGAGAACGATTCTTAGGTAATGCAGTTAGTCTAGTAGTTTCATTTACTTGTGAACAAACTATTCTTGTAGTAGAAAGATCGTTTACATCATTTAATTGAACTGCTTCAAAACCTTGATCTATAAATGATGGTTCTGAACCACCTGCACTTGTTCCACTAACAGTTCTAATAGTTCCAGTAACACTAGATGATCTACCAGGAGTAATAATATCAAATTGTGGTTGTATTCTATTGAATTGAATATTTCTAGAAACTCTAATATTCTTTCCACCAACAGTGGACTCGTCCCTGAAGTTTAGAGTGCTTTCTCCACTTGATCTACCACCTCTATTAAACTCTACATGATACTTATCAATGTCTCTAAGATTGGATAAACCTGCAGACATGTTATGTTCTGTGTTAATCCTAATTAGAGAAACTCCTCCAACCTCATACTTGTAAACAGTATCATTTACAAAATGTTTTTGTATTGCAGTTCCATCTACACCACGAGTTGCAATTCCGAGTTGCCCACTTCCAATACTGTTATAGAAGATAATTTCATTATTTACCTTTAAGTATCCTGAAGCAGTTGTAATACCTTCAAATGTCGAATATGAAGTTGTATCTGCAAGAGATATTTGAGTATCTGTTATATCAAGATCAACTGAAAGTGTTGTAGGTACGGTATCAGGTGCTATTCCAGTAACATCAACTATGTTATTGTCTGCACTCATACCATGATTATAATGATTTATTTCTAAAACATTACCTGCATGCAATCCACCAACAGCAGTAGAACTAGTAACTTGAGTACTTGCTAATGATACGCCAGGTGTATCATTTACATATATTTGTAGATTGCCACCAACAGTAAAGTTATCTCCTTGAACATTAGTTAGATATAGAGTATCAACATCCACTACATCTCTAATGGTCATCCTTACTCCAGAACCTTTATTACCAACATCAGAAGTTGTGATTCCTACAACATCTCCAGTTGCAAATCCATTTCCAGTTTGAATGCCTAATGTATTCAACACAATTCCATTCAAAGTTCCATCAGCATTAAACACAACTGTTTGTGCTCTAAGATTTCTTCCTCTACCTACAATTGAATATAGACCAACATCTGTCCATGTTCCTGCAGAATAACCAGTACCAACATTTGCGGTTGTGATACCAGTAAAGGAAACACCACCACCAACATTTTCAATATATCCATTTGCAAGAGAAGCACTTTGTTTAACTCTTGCACCTGGTACTAATTGATTTACAACAGCAGGTAGTGTTGAACTAGTAATACCTACATCAATCTTTCTAGGATAAATTTTAACTGCATCTGGTTGTAGTCTAGGTACATTTTCATTTACACTCTCTAAAGTTGGATTATAGAAGAATGCTGTTCCTGCCTCTGGAATGAAGTTTGCTTTATAAAGTTTAAACTTCATATCTTCAAACTGACTTGGAGTCCAGATAGTTCCATTCTGAGACTTGAATAAACTACCACCAACATACTGTCTAGTTACTATTACTGCTTCAGCATCAGGTAGATTCTGTCCGTTTACAGTTCTCTCTCCCATCTGAGCAATCCAGACTTCATAGTTATTTGTTGTTGGTGCAAGAAGAACTATTGCATATTCCCTTCCTTGCTGTAAGTAGATTGGAGATGGGAATTTGACATTTGTTGCTACGGAAGCATCTGTAGAAGTTGTTATATCAGATGGATATAAAACTGCTCTAGCATATTCATGAACCAATCTATCTGTTGGAGTTCCTAGTTCAACTTCTCTAACCTCAACAAATAATTTTTCATTTTCATCCTTCAATGAGAAGTAAAGATCTACAGATGTTAGGAATGCTCCTGTCTCATCTACAGTGAATGATTGTGCTAGAGGATCTTTACCACCTCTTCTTCTCCTTCTACGACGTTGACGCACCGTTTGAACAACAGTATCTTCTCTAAAGGTTTCAACTATTCCACTTGCAGAATATCTTCCTTCTCCATGAGATATTGATATACTACCAGGTAATTGTTCAGCATCAGATTGACTCGTAGTTACTCTAAATGTTCTATCTCCTGCTTTAATTCTAACTGTAGGAGGTGGATTTGTATTAGGATCTCTAATGAAGAATGTTCCTATTAAGTCTCCAAAGGTATCAGTAACTAACCTTACATCTGTAACTGTTGCTGTAGCACCACTATTTGCCCCTACAAGAGTCATTCCTGAAGTAATATACCCAAAGTATGTTCCTTGAGCATTAGCGGATAGAGAGCGTGTGTCAACGTTTACAGTAGTTCCTGATGCAGAATATTGAGTAGTTAACTGTTCTGTAGTATTATATGGGTTTGCGTTATATGTTACATCTGGATCGTTGTATGTTCCATCTTTATGATCTGGTCTTGCTGTTCTGAATGTTATTAATTTATCTGATCCAACAAATCCTTCTACAGTTTCTCCAACAGCAAATGTACCAGATACCATTGAAACTTCAATGAGTTTAGGTACAACATCTATACCTCCAATTCCATCCATGAATGGGTAGAATCTTGAAACTGGTCTCAAACCACCAGCTTGGAACTGAACGTTTCTTGAACGCATAAAGGTATCTGGTTCTGCACTAATGAATACCTCTTCAAGGAATGTTCTTGCAACATTTCCTGTTCTGTTTACAGTTCCACCAGGTAAAATTACAGTTCTAGTCCAGTTATCTGTTGCAGGAGTCATAACGACTCTTCCAACAAATTCAACCATGTTAAATGGGTTAACATTCTCTGATCTAGATGCTAATGGTTGTTCTAACCAATTTGTTTCATCATATCTTAATGTAATTAAATCTCCAGTTTTTTGTACATTAGTATCAAGTAAAGTTAAATCTTCGCTAAGATCAGCACTCTCCGTATTAACATTAGATGCAAATGCAGGTTCTAACTCTAATGAATAAACATCAATAGGTGTAAGTAATTCTTTATTTCTTCCATCTACAGATGCTTTTGCATCAAAGTTTCTGATTTGCATTCTACGATTATCTGCAAAATCATCAACAAAGAATCCAGACTTAAATCTGTTTAATCCTTGAGCATCCTGAACTTGTAGAGTAGATGTGTTTAATTCAAGTAAACTTAATGAAGTTACAGTTTCTAGTGTATCAATTCTATCTTCTAATACACCAATATCTTTCATGGTAAATCTCTTGTTATCAATAACACTTACTTCGGCATCATCAGGATGGAAAAGATATGGTGGAAACTTGATAACCGCCAATGTCATTGAATCATTGATACTTGATGGTTCCTTTGGATTTTCAGCAGATGTTCCTTTGACAACAGAAATATTTCCTTCAACATCTAAAATAATTTTATCAATTCTTCCTAAGTAATATTCAACACCTAATACTGAACTTTCATTTGGTGCAGAAACTAATGTTGTATTTACACTAGATGATCCAAATGTACGACTTGCAAAATCAAAAGGAGATGCACTAGGAGCTGCAGTACTAAAATCAGCAACTCTTGGTCTGAAATCAAGTATATCTGTTAGTCTAGTTCCATCCACTAATGATGGTATATCTTTACTATATCTTTCCTTAGAATAAGAATTAACAGTGTAGAAATCTCCGTTATCATTAGCAGGAACCACATATCTATCACAAATAACTAATAATTTTCTAGTAGGTGAGACTGCTTGATTATTTCTTACAAGTTTTGAATAATCATAATATTGTTCTTTTTGTCCACTATCAAGACTAAATCTATCTGTAATATCAAGATAACTACCTTGAGTTTTAGATTGAACTGAAGTTACAATTTGAGATTCTTCAAAAGTAACAGTTTCACCAACTTGGAAGTTATTTGCATTTAAAGGAATAAATCCAATTTCAGTAGTAGAAGCTCTATTTACAACTTGCCCTACAGCATTACTCTTCTTACCAATTATTTTCTCTCCAACAATAGCATTTACATCTAAACCTAAACCACTAACAAATTGAAGTGTATCTAAAGTTGGAGTTTCTTTGTTTAGAGATTCATATACTTTATGAACTTTAGCAACATCAGGTGTATTTAAAGATATTTCTCTATCTTCTACTCTTAAACCATAGTAGAAAGTAGTTGATAATCCAGTTACTGCTGTGCTGATTCCAGAAACAGACTTGTCTATAACAACTTGATGACTTCTATCATATATTTTTTGCTTACTCTTTATACCTTGTCTCTTAATTGTGTTAGTTACAGTTACATCACTTTGACCTGGTGTAAGACCAGAGAAAGTAATTGTGGTTCCGTTTGAACCAAAACTAATTTGTGAAGATGTTAATGGTTCAAATGTACCATCAGTATAAGCAATACTGTAAGATTTATTTTCAAATGGTTCAAAAAATGCACTTGAAAAACCTATATTACCAGTGTTCAAACTTAATACACCAGATGCACTTGTAGATTTACCTGTTTCTTGATGAACAATTGTAAGTGTAGAATCGCTCAAATCTACAGAGGCAACATTTGGAGATGATAATTTAGAATATAAGAAAGCATCTTTTTCATTTCTAATTTTTGGTTCTCCTACTGCAAAGGTAGTTGTAATAGTGTCAATACCAACAGCACCACCATCATTAACTCCAGTTACTGTAGCTACACCAGTTAGAGTTAAGAATTGAAGATCACTTGATACTGATGATACTCTAGCAAATGTTTCTGTTGTAAATCCATCTCTCTGGTAACGAATTATGTTATTAGTTGTTATTCCACTAAATGTTTGTCCTGCACAAGAAGCAATTCCTGTTGGAGAAATAGTAATTTTATCAGTAATTTTAAAGTTTCTTGGAGATATACTCTCAAGAACTGTATCTGCTGAAAAATCAGTAGTTATACCACCTACACTTGAGAAAGTTTGATATATTGATTTAATATCTTTTGTATTTTTCGCGTCAATAGCAGTAATTGAACGAACATACTCTGTACCTTCATTAAGAGAAATTTGTTCTCCAACAATAAATTGTCCAGAAGTTTGAGTTAATGTTATTTCTGAACTAGATGCACCAGGAGAAGTAACAACAAAACCTGTAGCACCACTACTTAAACCTTTTACATAAGTTGAAGCAGGGCAGAATCCAGATGAAACTGCAGCACTTAAAGTTAAAGTTGTATATGTTTGAACATCAAATAAGTAAAGATCAAATTGAGAACTATCATCAGTATATGAAACGTCTGCTAATGAAAAATTATAAACTCTTGCTTGTCCTATGGTTACTCCATTTGGACCACCACCAGTGCTCTTTCTACGACTCTGTAAGGTTACTACGTTATTAGTATTATTAATCCCCACAAATGGAACACCTTGAACGTTATTAACCTTTATCAAGTTACCCATTTTAAATGGGATAGATGCTCCTTGAAGTGTAGTTGTATCTCTAGGTTTATCTACGTCTAAAATTGTTGTCCCTGCAAAATCAACATCATATCCTCTAACATATGCTGTTCCTGAAGAAACTCTAACACAAGCTAAATCTTCACTAGGATCATTAAGTTGTTCTGTTTTTTGTTCTTCAGTAAATATTCCATTATTTGATATCTTATCATTTAAACATTCTTCAACATCAATTGTAAAGTCATTTACTGTATAATCTCCAGACTCATCAAAAGTTCTCTTCGCAAAGTAATCTCTAATTACAGAATATGTTGTTTTATCTTGTAATTTTTTTATCTCTCCATTAACTATTCTTATTAACTCTACAAAATTCTTATCATCAAAATCAGTTATTGCTTTTTTACCTAATTTTGCAGTTAATTTTAATCTGTCTGCACCTGGTGCAGCAAAGTTAGAAAATCCTCTAGCATTATCATATAAACTGGATTCATCTCCTGCAGATATTAATTCCTCATTTACAACTAATCCAACTCTATATGATGAATCATTTTTATATGGATCAAGTATAATAGTATCTGTTTGAACACTAGCAAATACACCACGAATAAAATATATTCCATTAGAAATATGAACTGCTGATGAAGTTGCTGTAGCATTTAAATCAAGAACAGAAGCAAAACTATCTCCTACATTGATTGTAGTATTTCCATAAGTTACCGCATCTTCAGCAATTAGAGTTTCTCCATCTGAGAAAGGTCTGAATTGGAAATCTCTATTAGAATTAAGATATTTTACATAAATTGTTGGGAATTCTATACCATCAGTGGGTGGAAATACTACTTTTTGAATAGTTCCTGTTACACCAGAAGTTCCCCCAGATATTTTTTTACCTATAAAATTATTCAAATATATGTTTAGATCTAATCCAAAATGCGTTGGATTTATCTTTACTGCCTCAAAAAACCTATCGTATGTAACTCCACCAGGAATTACCATAGATCCTTCTTTGAAAATATGGCTACCAAATGATTCAATCTGACTTTGCAGTATTGATTGTAAAGTCGTTAGTTCTCTCGCTTGGATAGGATATCCAGGTTTAAACAGAACTCGATAAAAGTTATTCGCTTTATCGAAATCATCATAATATGGATTTATATTTAAATTGGTCTTTTGTGGCATCTTCTTAGAACTCTAGAATAATCTTAATGTCTTCTTTTTGCCTTGCATCTCTAGTAACTAATGGTCTATTGTCCAAATAAATTACATCACCCGACGTTTTATTTATCTCAGGTTCGGCAAGTCCCCTTGTAAACTGAATACCAAGGTTGATATTTTTAGTACCCTCTGGGTTTGTAGTGATTCCAGTAAATCCACTATCTATTTTTCCAGAAAATCCATTGCTTGTAAAAACTTTTGGACCATCTGAATCAAAACTGAATCTCCTTCCTTCGCTACTTACACCAATATAATCTTGTTGATTAAATTCTGATGGGTGATAATTTTGAGATCTATCTTGGAAAAATTTAATAACTTTTGTAGTTTCATCATATGATGCAACATAACCTTCAGCAGTAACAAGATCTCCATCTACGGTAATACTTTGAGTTATTTTATTACCGATAGTTAGGAAATTTTCTCCCTTTATATCTCCATCATCTAATAATTTAATAGCATTTGTTCCACTAAATTGATTGTCATTAAAAACATTAGTAGAATTTCCTCTTAAAGGATTCTTAACTACAGAAATTTGAGCAAATGCAGTATCTGTTGGGAAATCTTTATCAGAATCATCAAATCTTGCATACAGTAAAACTCTATCAGTTCCTAATTCCTTATAAAGGTCATGTCCATGTCCTTTAGATGGTGGAATGATTGGAATTAACTTAGCAGGAGTGGGTATGCTACCAACTGGTTGTAATGTTCCCAAATCAACCATTGCATAAGTATAACCTTTACCGCCAGATGAAATAACAGCATCTGTTATTCTACCTAAACTGTCAACAGTTACAACTGCTTTTGCACCTGTACCATCACCAACAATAGGAACTTCTCCTCCTGCATAACCTGCACCAGGATCTTCAATAAAGATGTGTTTTATCTGGTTTTCATTCAGATCTGAATTACCGTTCTCTCTAACTGCTTGAATTTGAGAGTCAGTTGATGTTGACCAGTCATTTGGAACAGAAATATATTCTGTGGAATCAAATTTGATTATATCGCTTGGTGCAACAGTAAACAAATACTTCCAAATATATCCATCTCCACTCTCTCCTGCTTTAGATGGTTCTAAATCAGTGAAGAATGGTTCATCTTCTGAACCTTTACCAGTTGTGTTGATACCAGAGGAACCATTGTTAATACAAACATAGACTCTGAAATCGCTATTCATTACATAATATTTTGCATCATAAAGTCTTGTTGAAGAAGTTTCTGGAGATTTATTCTCAGAACTATAATCATGTCTGAATATTTCATACGTGGTTCCACGTTTCCAATCAACTCTTCTTATAAGTCTTCTAATATTAGAAGTGGTTAGTTTTTTACCAAATAGAATAGTATCTTGTGCGTGGTTAATATAATTAAAATTATCTGTAGGATCAGGTGTTGCACTATCCCAGTTTCCATCTCTACCAAAACCAACTGCTGCAGCTGGATTTGCTAGACCCACGGTAATATAATATGAGTTACTGGTATTACCTACCGACTCAATAAAATTGTTCGCGTTTAATATTCTAAATTGGTCAGTAATTATTGCCGACATTGTTTGACAGTTTTCTTTCTATTTATTACATTAATCTGGGAGAGTTTTTCTGATCGCTCCATTATCTCTCAAACCATAACCTCTTCTTTGTATTAGAGGGTATGTTGAAAGACCTGAAGTAACCGTTCTACCAGAGATTCCTATTGCAATTGGTTCAGCGTCTCTTACAAAATTAGTAAGTCTTCCCCAAGAATAGTATCCGTTAGGATTATATATCGAAGTTCCAAGTGTCTGTATACCAGTTGTTATAGTATCAGACTTAATGTTACACACAATTTCTTGTGCAACAGGAATTTGATGAACCCGATAAACGTTATCAACAAACTCTGTTCCTACTCCAATAATATCATTATCATGTGTGTATATTGAAGTAACACCACTTCCAACTGTGGTATCAGTAACAATAATATGATAACCAACTTGTAAATCAGTAGTATTATCGGTAAAGAATTTGATTGCTAAATCGGTTCCAATACCTGCAACTGTTGAAATACCAGTTATGATTCCAGTGTTACCTTGAACATTTTGAATGTTTGTTACTACCTCTTTTACTAGTCTTGGTTGAGGTATGATAATTTGTGGGGGTACAGGTATATTAAGTGAATTGGTGTATCCAAGACCTACATTAGTAACACTTATTGATGAAACTGATCCATTTACTATGGTAGCAGTTCCCACTGCTGTTGTACCAATACCAACTCCAATAAATTTAGGAGAAGAGAATTTGACATCAACAGTTGCTGTTGTGTACCCAGAACCTACATTAGTTATATCAATTGTTGAAGTATCAACCCTTCCAAGGGCATCAACTCCCACAGTTGCAGCAGCAGAGACGATATTAATATCATCTAATACGACAGCATCAACATATGCAGTTACTACACTAGACTCATTTTCTTCATAATTAAAGAATTGTCCATTATCAAGAAGAATATCAGTATCTCCAATATTAACATCTCTGATAATTCTTGAAGTTGGGAATATCATTCCCTCAATAGAATCTCTTGATTTAGAAACTTTCCTTCCATTTATAAAGAGATCTCTCTTTTGTTTAGTCCAGTTAACATTTCTATCATTAGTTTCATCAATTCCAATACCACTATAAACATTAGTTTCAATTCTATCTGATGATACTATATCATAAACTACTCTACCCTCTGCTTGATTTACAGAAGTTTCAATACCAGCTGCTTTTCTAACTGATAAAGTATCTCCAACTTTAACACTTTCAGCGATATCTGTTTCTACACTATCAATACCTCTTGTTCCATTATAGAAGAATATAGAAACTTTATCTTCTTTTTTAGGTGCTTCAAGGAATTGTATTGAAGATCCCCCATCAAAGATGTATGCTTTTGATGGTTCTTGTAGAACTCCGTTAATAAAGACAACTAATACAGAATCAATATCAATTAGTTTTGAATCATTATCATTTTTATCTAATTGGAAACTAACTAACTCAGCATTGTAGAAAAGTGGGAATACTGTTCTAACATCATCCTGAAGAGTATCAATTGGATCAATGAAATCTAATTGTCCAAACTGCCAAGATGCAAATTTATCAGAGAATACATCAACAACTTCCAATTCAAATCGTTTGAGTGGTGCTCTTAATCCTTTTGCTGTTACCAATCCAACAGGTTCAAACACATCTCCAAGTTGGAATGCATATCCTGCACCTTTAATTGAGAAATCAGAAACTTCAAAGAACTGAGCAGGAGCAAATGATTTTTTAGATGTTACTGTACCAAAACCGATAGCACTAGTAACAATACCAACGAATGAATTAATTGCTGATCTTACGTTAGCACAACCATTAGGATCTGTGTTATATCCAACAGCAGGATCTGCTGTAATTGTTAGATCAAATACCTGATCTCTTGTTGTATAATCAGACTTAGCAATCGCTACGTTGTTAATAACTTTACCTGCTAAATCACGAGCAGCATGGAATACAAATATAGATTCTTGCTCCTCTCCTGCAACATGAGCACCAGTAATATAAAGATTTGCAGCATTCCATGTTTCATCATTGCCACCAAATCTTAAGTTAAATGCAATTGCTTCAAGAACATCAATAACATCATCCTTACAATTCTGACTTCCACCAGGAACGCTGAATGAAGGATAGACATCTAACATTTCTCCAACAGAAATATCAGCAATGAATTCTTTATTTGCTTCTATTAAATCAGCAGCATCTGCAAACCTATGTGCAAATATTGGAGCAGAATTAGGTCCTAACTTAAGATTAATCAGTTCGTTTATTCCAGTTACTGTTGTTGCTCCAATACCTCTTCTTGATACACCTCTAATATCTAAGTCTGTATATGTTGGTTCATCAACTAACACATCAGGATTAACATATCCAGTACCACCATCTACGATAGTAAATTTAAGTTGTCCACCTGTTCCATTTACAGATGTTCCTGCATTTACTGTAATTGTATCTGTTGTTGTCGCACCTATACCTAAAACTGCTTCGTATATTGGATCAGTTGCTCTTGGGTAAGAATGGAATGTTGCATGATTATCTTGTGCACAAGTAAAGGTTAAACTTCTTGTATGAATACCAATTGAACCATTCGGACCATCAGTTCTAATATTAGCAGGTTGTACACTTACAAATGTATGTGCAGATGTATCAGTGTTAAAGTTTGCATTAACAGTAAATGTATCTGCATCAACTTTAGTAATTGCTAACCATCTTGTAGCTGCTATATCAAGTTCTGTGGGTAAATCTAAAGCAGTTAAATTATCATCAGATGCACGAGTAAATCTAAATGATTCAGTATTAAATCTAACTCTTTCTCCAGTAACCATTCCATGATTAGTGGTTGTATTAACTGTTAGAACACCTGTAGAGGCATCATAAGAGGCACTACTGGTTGTTAATATTCCTGCAGCTGTAAATCCATGTCCCGCACCAAGATTCAATACAAGGGCACCTGTAGATGGTTCATAGGATGCTGTAGATATTGATACACTGGAGTTTAGACTTGCACCAACATTAAGAGTAAATGCAGTTGATGAAGTTACAGTAACTGCTGTTGTTACTCCTGCGATTGGATCATGGGGACGAGGATAAGCATGAACAGTAGCAAAATGATCTCTTGCACATTTAAAGTTAATACTACCCTCATCAAGAGTAATAGTATCATTAGTGCTCATTCCATGTGCAGAACTAAATGATAATGTCAATAACCCAGATATTGGATCATAAGACGCACCATTTGGTGTTTTCTGATTACCTACCTCTGAACCACTTTGAACGTTTACAGCACCTGTGGAAGCAGAATCAAAGGTATGTAAGTATTGTCCGCCATAATGAATATTATTTGCTGTACTATACCAGAACTTATGCTCGTTAGTAAGAACTTCTGCAGTTATATTTGCTTTATCTCCTGTATGTCCAGGTTCAAATACACTGATTCCGATTGCAACTCTTCCATTATAACCTGATCCAAACGCTCTAGAAGTAGAATTATAGTATGGATATAATGTTCCAAATCCAACGTAAGTTTGATCTACTGTACTAATTCCTAGTTTTACTTTTACTTTTGTCGAATCAACTATCTTAGTTATTGGGAATATATTTCCTTGAGTTGAATTACCATAAGTTATAATACCCACCGCACTGGTAAATTCCATACCGTCTATATAAACATCTTCATTCTGAGCATTAAGATTATGAGCACTTGATGTAGTTACATCTAATATTCCAGTTTGATAATCAAATGAAGCAGTGCTTATGTTATATCCAGGTGTAGTGAAGGTTGGAATACCAATTATTCCTGAAATAGAACCACCTGCACCAATAACAGGTAATATATCAGCACCTAATAGAGGAGCAAAACCTAAACCAGTTGTAGAACCTAGAGAAATAATCAATCCACCTTTAGGGAAAGCATTTTGGTTTGGATCTTCTAATGAAACTACAGGAGTACCATCAGTTGATGTTATACCTGTAAATACAATTTGAGAATCTGTTCCATCTTCTTTGAAGAAATAATTATTTCCTGCGTTATTATCTGTTGTTGGAGTTTGGAATATTCCATTTATTAATACTAAACCACTTCCAGTTTCTATACCAGTTGTACTAACTCCTGAATTTCTAACTGTAAATGTTTGAGCAATACCTGTAAATTGATTAGAAACATCATCATATATTAAGTTACTTGTATAATCTTTTCTCAAGAATACTCTTCCATTAAAATTAGAGAATCCTTTAGGAAGATTACTTTCATTAATAGTTACTAAACCACTTCCTTTTGGAGGTTCGGTAAAGAATATATTTTGTCCAGAGAAGTTATATGAACCTCTGTAAATTCTTGCTGATGTTCCATCAGTATGTAAAGTTGCTGCACTACCAACATGCCCTCTTACAACCTCAACAAGTTTTACAGAACCATTACTTATTGGTCCTACTGATGTTGTTCCTAAACCAACACCGCCAACTTTCATAAATTCATCATCAATTTTTAATACATCTCCATTACGTATTGAAGAAATACCAGTCATTGAGAACACTGTTGTTGCTGTTCCTATTTGTCCACCATTTGCTTCTAAATCATAAACAATCGGAGTATATGCAAGAGGAGCTTGAATCACATCATCAATCGCGATTATTGCTTTCTCTAACTTCTTAACCATTTCAAATGAATGCTTATTACCAGTTCCTTCGTCTGTAAAGGTTACTGCAATTCCTGCAGCTGCATATTCAGGTCGTGTAGCAATTTTGAATTTTTCGTTATTAGTTCTAATTGCATATACTTGATATGGAAGTTTATTAGTTACAATACCAACAGAGTCGGCAGTTTCTCCAATACCAATAGAAGTAGACGTAATTCCTGCTATTGATGTTCCTGTTCTATAAATTAGTTCTTCTCCAGTTTCAAAGAAATGATTTGTTATTGAAAATTCACCAGTAGTTTTATTTAAAACTGCAGTATCACCAGGATCCCAGAATTTTTGGAATATAGGAGTATCTTGATAATCCATCCTAAAGGATGTTTTGTTAATTCTAGAACTATTAGTTGCATCAAATAAACCAATACCAAATTCTTGTGTTTTTATAGAACCATAGTTAATATTTTGATATAGATTTTCTGTTTCTACTTCTTGATATAATACTTCATTAAATGATTTAATCGTAACTATACCAGTTATGGAAGAATCAGGGTAGAATTTAACTGCAACATCTGAACCATCAACAATTGCACCAAATGTTCCTATTCCTGTTGTGCTACCTATGGATAAGAATGGATATTGTGTTGAATAAGTATCTGTGCTATCAGGACTCAATGTTAATATTTGATGTAATGCAAATGTTGCACCGTAACTTACACTAACTAAAGATTTAATAGAATTAGTTAATGTTGCATCTGCACTAAAGATTGTTGTTTCTCCAGTACCAACTGTGGAGTTACCTGAGAAATATGCACTTCTTTCATTACCGTCTGCCTGAGATGTGCCTATCTTGAATCTTAAAGAACCATCAGCATTTCCAATAATATTAATAGGAGCTCCCATATATGCATGTGCTTGGCATGCATAATTAAGAGAATCAGGTGCATCTTCTGCAACTGTTATACTTACGCTACGAGTTGTGGCAGCAATGAATCCAATAACATATTGTGAGTAAGTTTTTACAACTCCATCAAGACGATATACTACACCAGTTTCGTATCTATTAGAACCACCATATGCATCTGGGTCTTCGCTGAAGTATATTGCATGAGTATTATTTGAAGTATCGTTTTGTTCAAATGTGTAAGTTAATCCACGAACAAATTCAAGAACTGGTGCTTGAGTAACAGTATTGTATTGCCCACCAGTAATATAATAACCTTTACCTGATCCTTGTCCAAAGTAATAATGTTCTGAAGTCTTACTAGCAACAACTACTGAATATGCATAAGATGTAGCACCAAATCCAACAGCATTCGCTCTAACAGTTACTGGAACAGAAAGTGGGTTTGTATATGATAATCTAAGTTTTCCATCTGTAGTAATACCTGCATCGAAGTTTGAGAAATCATTACCACTAAATCCTTGAGCTGAATCAGAATCAAAATAGTAATCTGATACGTAAGTATCTGTACCATCATGATGAATGTATAATTCTGTATAATTTTGAGTATTCAAGTCATTTGCTTTTAAATGCAGATGAACATGCATAGCATCAAATACATTTGAACTATATTCGAGTATTGTATCAGTAGAACCAACTCCTACAATAGCATTTGTTGATTGGTTTTTAATCAAACCAATAGATGTAGATGCTAATCCAACTACGTTTCCGTTAAATGTATCTTTAATGAATTTAACATCATAATCAATATTAAATATATCATCAGGTGTAAATCTTAAAGATAAAACATCAAACTCATCAACATTACCTGTTAATTCAGCAAATTCATCTTCCGTCCAGTTATATTCATAACCTGATGTATTAGTTCCTGTTTTTGATAGATATCCTTTTCTTAAAGTAAATACTGATTCAAATTCTGGATCATGAAGTACGATTATCTCATGAATCGCATTTTGTAAATTATCAGTGCTTCTAACTTGAACCAAATATCTTGCAAAATCTTTTCCAGACTCATCTAAATCTATAAATGTATCATTTACATTTTCTTTATTTGTAAATTGCTTACTTACATCATCAATTACAAGAACTCTATTTGTTTTGCATATAACACTATCAACAAAACTCTTAAATCTAAACTCAAGGAATTTAGAAGAATTTCTACCTTCTATTATCTGAGTATCAGCATCTCTAGCTTGAGCAAATCCAAAAATTGTATCAACTCTAGATTCATTTATTAAATCAAAATATGTCAAAGATTCTACAGTTGTTAAACCAATGCCAACTGAAGTATTAGTTGCTAATCCAACATCAACAAAGTTTTTTAAACCTGTTGTATGAACTAAACGATTAATTACATCTATTGAATCTTTATATTGGATAGGACTTTTAACAGAATATGATAAATTCTGATAATAATCATTATCAGGAAGAACTTGAATATCATTATTAGTAAATCCTGTATTTTTCTTCCAACCTTGAGTAGATCTTACAGAAAAATCAATATCAAATTTAGCATCACTCTTAATAATTTTTGAAACTGTTCCAGTTGAACCTGACTGTACACCTCTGAGAGAATCTCCTGATTTTACTTCAAATTTTCCAGTTGTTTTTATGTAATCTGGTAAAACTGTAGTTACATTTAAATCTGTTGGTGTACCATTAACAAATAATTGCTCTCCAGAAATATATTTACTCTTTCCTTGTGTAACTTTAAATACAGGATAATCAGACCTTTTAACTATGGTTGCAAATGACCCTTGAGTTGTATCTGCTAAACCTGGATTTGTAGTTAAACCTGCTACACTAAACTTAAGTTTTGCAGGAATTAAATTTTCATAAGATATTACTTCAAAGAATCTAAATCCATAATCTTCGGAGTTGAATCCACTACCACCTATTCCATTCTTAGTAATTCCTTCTACAAATATTTGTTCTCCAACACTAAAGATAGAAGTACTAAATCCAAGTAAAGGTGTTGATAAGAAACATGTAACTATACCACTCGATGAAGTTTGCATAGTGGATATACCAACACCGTTACTGTTATTAACAGTAAATAAATTCTTACTATTAAAGTTAAGTCCTGTTGGTTGCTCAAATATATTAACAGATGAAACTGAACTTGATTGAACCTCAGTAGTTAATATTCCATCATCAATTTTTTCTCCTGTGATCGAATCTACGATAACAACATCAGGTGGTGTTGTATAATTATCCCCACCATCAATTATTTGCACATCTGTTATTGTTAAATTAGATCTTAGTTCAAGTGTAGATGGTATATTTGCTTCAGGTCTGAGCGATTTGTCTGTATTATATTCAAATGCTTGATCAATAACTCTTACATCTTTTATCTTTCCTACTGTTGGAGATTGGGCAAATAATATAGCATCGCTACCATTTAGAGTTGTAATACTTGCGATACCAGGTAATTGTTTATAATCATTACCCTGTGATACCATTTTAACTTTAGAAATAGGTCCAGAAGCATTCTTAGAATCAGTACTATATTTCATAGTTCTGATATTATCTGGTGTATAGAGATTTAACTCAGGATCTCTAAGTAAAGATATAACAAATGATGTGGTAGCTACACCAACAACAGAATATGTTCCATCATATTTACTATCATCAAACGTTATCTGATTATAATCAATAACTGTAGAATCTGCAGTTGATATAAATCCACCTCTTTCTACATTATAGTATAGTGGTTGTGTAGGATCAGGTACAACATCAATTAAAGAATCAGTATAAGTTAAAGTAAATGAAGCAGTTGATGTTACACCAACAGTTCCAACTCCTGAAGTTGAGAATGTCGTTGTATTTGCAACCGATACAAACTGATTTTCAAATGATTGATCTGTATATAAATTAAACTTGAATCCTTGTAATGTAGGATCTGATAAATCAAATACAACATTATTACCTCTAGTTGGGAATAATCTTGGGTTGATAGCAGAAAATTCTTGCTCTGCTCCACCTGTAGATCCTATCGAAACAATCTTAGGAGGAGATGCTATGGAATCTTCATATGTAAGAGCGAGTTTAAATCTATTTTTATCAATCTTATAAACATAAAATAGACCAGGTTCCAATCCAGTTGCTACCTCATCAGTAGCATTATAATAAACTTTCTCTCCAGTTGCAAAAGGATGATTGTTAAGAGTTATAATATTATCTAAAGTATCAATAGCAGTTGAAGTAAATCCAATAGGATCAATAACAAGTTTTTCTATATCAAAGTTATACTTAACTCTTACTTTAGTAGATGTTCCTATTCCAACAGATCTACTTGGAACAACATTTAATGTTATATTGTCATTTGGTTGTAAATTATGTGCAGTTGATACAGCAATTACTGCATCATTTTTTTGAACTACACATATAATTTTATTTTTAGTTGGTTCTAAAGAATATTCATAATTATCAGAACCATTACTAAAGAAGAATAAACCATTTGTAGATGTAGTTAATCCAGATTGAGTTACAATACCAATAAAGTCTGGTGATTTGTTGATAACAAAAAGATTCTGATCTGTATCTCCAATATCAAATGTTGCAGAAGATTCAGTATTTGCTACAGAGATAGAACTACCACCTGCATTTTTTCTTAATATTACTCTTTCTCCAGTACGGAAAGGATGATCTGGTAAATATATGCTTTGATTAGGAATTGATATATCATAGTTTCTATCTCCTAAAGGATATTCTACTTTATTTTCAACACCTGCAGTAGATCCAACACCAACAGATTCAGTAGGATTAAAGAATACTTTTTCATTTAATGATGATTGGAAGAAAGGAGATTCTACTGGGATTTCAAATGAATTTGGGAAAACAAATCCTCTAGTCGTGGTTGTGTGTGCTGTGCCTGTAACACCTCTCTTTACCCTAATTATACCTCTCTCATTGAATATATTCAATACTGATAATACTTCTGTTCCAATACCAATTGTAGATCCAATTGATAATGAATTAGGTATGCTAGAAACATATATGTCTGTCATGATACCAGAAGCACCATTAGCAGGTATTTCCTGATATATGTTAAAGTTTTCTGTAGATATTGCAACTGTTCTCAATCCTGCAATTTGGTCTACAAATGTTGATAAACCACTTATTGAAATTACATCATTTGTATTAAAAGTGTGGAAAGGATCAATTTTAACTGTTATCTTGTTGTTACTCCAAAGTAAAGTACAATTTGTAAATTCCGAAACAGAAGATGCAATAGAAGTTATTGTTGAACCTTCTACTTCAGAAATTATTGCACTTGCACCACCACCATTAGTTCCTTCATTATCAAAAGTAATTACATCATCTACTTTATAATTAACTCCTGCATTTCTAACATCTACACCTACAATAGATCCTTTAGTAGTAGATTCAATTGTTGATTCTTGACTAAAGAAACTTTGAGATTCAATGATAAAATCATTTCTAGACCCAGTTATACCTAACTGATGTGGGAAAGTATTTCTAACTAAAACTGATTGATTTATATCAAAACTTTGATCTTTATCATCTAATTGATTTAATGATCTAAATCTTTTACCTACAAAATAAGGGAATTTTGGAGTAAATGTTCCATCAGTTGTTATACCTGCAAAATATGCATAAGTTCCATTTGGATATTCTGGAGTTTTACAGAATCTTGTATTATGAACATCTAAATCTCCAGTAGCATCATATGTAAAATCTTCAATAAAAAATCCATCAACAAATCCTTGTGGACGATCTACAACAACAGATGGATCTAATTTATAACCTACTTCTAATGGTCTTACACCTGATCCAGTATCAAGAGGATCACTATAACCAAAAGGACCGTAGATTGGATGTCCATCATAAGCATATCCAATTATTGGAGAATGAGTTGTTCCTGTATCATTAAATTCTCCAGATGCAATTTCATTTGAGTAAGATAAATTAACATATTCCAATCCCTTTTTAAGGGTAGGATACAAATACTCAGATCCATGTCTTTGAGCATCGTTTATAGTTAAAGGTCTAATATTACTGGATAATATTGCATTTTTACCAGCTGATGTAACACTAATACTAGTTTTATCTTGAGTATAATTTGTTCCTTCTGATATTACAACTGCTTCAATGAGTTGTCCATCTCTAATAATAGGACGAATAACTGCACCACTACCATCTCCAACTACTACTGCTTCAGGAACAGAGAAATATTCAGATCCTCTTGACCTAACATCAACTCTAATAAGTTTACCACCAACTACCACAGGATATAATGATGCACCCTTACCATTTTTAATACTTACACTAGGTGATTTTTCAAAATTTAAGGTTGTGCTACCATAACCAGTTCCAGTTTCATAAAGATAAGCATCAATAATATTACCTCTAACATAAGGTGTTGCTGTGATAACCCCTGTACCCGCTGCACCGAACGAAACATTAATATTTAACTTTATATCTGGATATTTAAATTGGTGGAATCCAGACCCAACAGAGTCCAATTTAATATAAAGTCTACTATCAAAATTATCTCTGATAGTTCCACCTATACCTGCATCAGCAACTCTAAATTGATCTTTACTCTTCTCAAAGATGTAATATTGATGAGTAGTAACTAATCCAGATATAACAGTTCCTGTATTTTGATATTCAACTAAATCTCCCTCTTTAAATCCATGATTATTAAAGTTAACAAGATGATCTATAGTTGAAATACCAACTGGTTTTACGTTTAACTCTCTATTTTGATAGTTAGAACCACCTTCTATAACTCTAACTGATTTTAGAGTCTTTTTACCGTTAAAGGTTCTGAATCTATGAATACCAGAATTAGAGGTGGTTGTAAATCCAATTGTGTTAATACCAGCTCTAAAATCATTTTCAGAAAAATATAATCTAATTGTTTGTGCATTTACAAATTCTGCAATGTATCTTGTATTTTCTACTAAGAATCTATTTTGATCTGCATTAGAAGCAGCAAAAGTTCCAATACCTAATGCAGGATTACCATTTGTTCTGTATACAACTTCTTCTCC
>CEUM01125722.1_pt1 | contig 23601 bp, 20 predicted proteins | sample 356421 | NCBI WGS metagenome assembly CEUM01 (sample SAMEA2622716, study PRJEB7988) | marine metagenome | biome: marine biome (ENVO:00000447); feature: surface water layer (ENVO:00002042); material: "saline water (ENVO:00002010), including plankton (ENVO:xxxxxxxx)" | depth 5 m | reverse complement strand
GATGCCGACGGAAAACGCCACCGACATCCGCAACCCGAGCGCATAGCTGGACATGGACTCCGCGCCAGGAGCGATGAGGTTGCCCTGCGCCGCGATACTGGCTGCTTCGGCCGAGACCGCGATGAGCGCCGGTTCGGCAACGGTGGTTGCAAAGCCAAGGGAAAACGCAAAGGTGAGCAACCAGAAAATACTTCCCTTTCTGGCAAGGGCGTGGGCCATGTTTTCACCAATGGGGAACAGCCCCATTTCAAGGCCCTGAATGAATAAAGTCAGGCCCAGTACAACGAGAATGCCGCCGAAGACGACATCGCCCAGATTGGGAAGGGGTTGCTGAAGAACGACAGCCTGGAAAAAAGCGATGACCAGAATAATCGGCAGAAGATCCTTGAAGGATGTCCACAGCTTGGTCGCAATAGCCCTGAGGATGACGGAGGTGCTGTATTTAGCGGATTTGCTGCTCATGCCATTATCTGTTTCCGGTTCGGTGTTGAGTGCTGACGCACGGGGGCTGCGTGCTTACAATGTATGTGCCAGAATTAGCAGGGAAAGATTGTTCACTCATACATGGTGCGATAAATTTATACCCATTGTCTATACATTTCGTAATGTTGTCCGTGTTGATTTTTTTCAGAAACTCCTCCCATTCTTTGCTTGAGCTATACGTTCACTTGTATAACAGGGCTTAATATTTCGTTTTTTTCGCTTTTCCCGGGGCGAAATGCCCCGACTTCAGTTTGAAAAAAACTGTGAAAGCCCTTCATACCTATGTCAGAATAGTTTTTTATCTCATTCGGGAGATAATTACCCGTCGGGGTGTTTTGAACCGCTTTTTTGTGCAGGGTGGTTCAAATAGTATCATGTGCATACCTTTTACACATCTGTAGCATATGGAAATATACAGTACCTCTACCGAGTGCTACTCTGTCCCTACATCAATACAAATGTACTGGAGTACGAATGGATAAAGTAAAGAACATAGCTGTTGTTGCCCATGATAATTGTAAGGAAGACCTGCTCGATTTCGTGGATTGCAATCGTGAAGCCCTGACTCGGCACAAGCTGGTGGCCACCGGGACCACCGGTCGATTGGTCGAGGAATTGCTCGCGGAAAACGAAGTGGCTTCCATGGATGGTGAGTCAATAAAGGTGACCCGACTGAAGTCCGGTCCTCTTGGTGGCGATCAGCAACTGGGTGCGATGATATCGGAAGGCAAGATCGATGTGCTCATTTTTTTCTGGGACCCCATGCAGCCGCAACCCCATGATGTTGATGTGAAGGCGCTGCTACGACTGGCCGTTCTCTACAATATTCCGACAGCCAGTAACCGATCATCAGCCGAGTTTCTCATCTCATCAACGTTTTTCGATCATGAGTTCAGCATCAGAAAGGGGCGTTTTTTCGATTACGCGCACCGTGATTTGGACTAGGAGGCAGCGACTGCGCCTTGAGGGATCAGAAGGAGCAGGGGAAGCGTTCCGATACGTTGTCGATCACTGTCTTCTCTCCCCGCAGGTAGTTGTAGACGTTCATGTCGTGGACAATCTGCAACCAGAGCGGAGGGCCGGAAACCTGCATCACTTCGGATACGTCGTGGATGGCGGGATGATCGACCCAAAAGACAGTTTCGGGATTTTGGCTAGATTCTATCAGAGAAACAAATGCGTTTGTCACATCGCTGAAGTCGTAGAACTGTCCATCATGGTACTGTAATCCATTGGTGAAATTGACATAAAGAGTTTTCAGGCGCTGGATGTCCTCTTCACTCAGTTGGTCACAGAGGGTGTGCAGTGCGTTCACGAATCCCACAGAAAGGGCGTCGTCATTATCCAGTCGGGTACTGACGAGCCAGCGGGCATCCGGGGCCATCGATCGCATGGTGCTTGCAATTGTGGGGACGATTGTCGAATAGTCGCCGCAGTAGAGCGGGGTGAAGTTCTCGTACCTGTCGTATACGTCAATGAATCGCTTGTACCGGGAAGGGGTCTGCTCATCAAAAAGCACCAGCCAGGTGAAGTCCTGATTGGTTTGGGCCGAGACCGTCGGGAAGCAGTACTTCTGGAACAACTCGAACCTGAGCGCCAGCCATGTATCTTCCAGTCGTGCCGGAAAGTCGATGGGGTAGATATTGACGTTAAATCGGGTGACGATGAAGTGTCGATAGTGTTCCATAGGCTTTTTTACAGCATTCATCGTAAAAGGCAAAGTAATCAATCCGAGTTCATGGTCTCTGCACTTATTTCTAATTGTTACGTATTGTCCATGCTTTGGCGTTCTGAACAATTGATTGCGCATGGTCCACCCCTGGTGTAAAGAGGTCCACCAGGAGAAAAGAATGGATTTTGCAACCATAGCGTCGTTAAGAAAGTACCTCACTGTTAAACATAGTCTTCCGGGAACAATCAAAATCAAGTTTTCCCTTGGGATCATGAATGATCCGGAAGCGCTCAAACTGGCTCAAAGCCCACCGGCCATGCCGGATGCGGTTACCAAGGCCGACCTGAATATCTTTTCCCGCACATTGGAGCTGGAATACGATCCCGAAAGGATCGATCCTGTCCTTCTTGAGGAATTGATCAATACGGAAGATAATGCCCGTGCTTCGACTATCGTCGAGACACTGCATCAGGCCGTATACGCTTAAGATTCAAGCGTCGATTCAGAACGAAGAAAAACCATGGGCAACCATGGTTTTTTTATTGCCCGAAAAGTAGATCGCCCCGGCGGGTGAACCGAGGCGATCAGGCTGTCGTTTTTGGATCAGACAATGATCCGGATAGGAAATTATTTTACGGCGTAGGTGCACAGCTTGCAGTTGACGTCTTCCTTGGCCAGATAGGGCGCATCCGCCATCTCCAGCAACTCCCATGTGCCGTTTTGTTCCAGCTTCACCATGTGGGAGCGGTAGTCGTAGTCTTCAAAGGCGCCGTCACGGATGGTGAAACAGATGCGACCACCGGGCTTGGTGATGCGGATCAGTTCGTCAAACCCTTCGGGGCCGACGTGCCCGTAAGTGAAGGTGCCGACGCAGATGACAGCATCATACGTGTCCTCCTGCATATTCAGTGTCTTGCTGAGGTCGGCCTGAATGCAGGCGCCATAGATGCCTTTTGATTCCGCCTCGACCAGCATTTCCTTTGAATAGTCCAGCGCATCGATCTTGTCGTATCCCATCTTGTTCAGCACTTCGCCCACCAGACCGGTGCCGCAACCGGCATCCAGAATGACGGCATCGGTATCAGGCATGAACTTGTTGAGCGCCTTGGCAGAGACCTCATGGGCGACGTAGCCGAATTTCTGCACGGTGTCGCCGTCATAGTCCCCGGCCCAGTCCTTGTAAGCATCCATGAGATCCTCATGGTTGTCAGCCGTATAGACTTTGTCGAGGACCTCTTGCTTGGAAATTTTCATCCTTATCCCTCCAGCACTTTGTAAACGCAGAATTTAGCGGTGACATCTTCTTCCACAAGATACGGTTCGTGGACCATGGCCTGGAGTTCCCAGGCTTTTTCCGCTTCGAGTTTGAGCATGTGTTCGCGGTAGTTGTAGTCCTGATAGGCACCGTCACGGACGGTGAAGCAGACATACCCTTCGGGTTTGGTAATGCGGACCAGTTCGTCGAACCCTTCAGGACCGACGTGTGCGTAGGTGAAGGTGCCCACGCAAACAGAGGCGTCGTACTTGTTCTCGGAAACACCTTCCAGCTTCTGCATGTCAGCCTGAAAGACATCGCCGTAAACCCCTTTCTCCTCGGCGACGTTCAGCATCGCATCGCAGTAGTCAAAGGCATCGACGCGGGAGTAGCCGATGTCGGAGAGTACTTCTCCCACCAGACCGGTTCCGCAACCGGCATCAAGAATGCGGCAGCTTTTTGAATCAAGGTAGTTGTCCAGCAGGTTGCAGGTGATCTGCGGGCCGACGTAGCCCATCTGTCCCACCGTATCGTTGTCGTAGCAGGTGGCCCATTTGGCATAGGCGTCGTTCAGTTCGTCCGGTGTGCTTGCCTCGTAGGTCGCTTTCCAGAGTTGTGGTGTTTCTGTCATCTCTCCTCCTCATATTCACAGGTGATCGGTAAAGGCGAAATTACAGCTTCACTTTTCAGAACACAGCAAGCTCAACGCATACACGTATGCCTCATATGCCGTTGTCGGCAGTTGAACATGCATCCTCTTCCGGCGGAAAAGGGACAGGTCGATAAAGACCTCTGGTCGGGAGCTTGTCGAACCTTGCTTCCAGAAGGATCCGGGCATGGGAAACCATGGAGCCGAACCATTGCAAGGCCGTTGTGCCGTGAAACATCAGCAACGCTATCTGCTTGCTGTATTTGATGGAGTGTACGCAGTGAAGCAAAGACTACAAGGGCGTGTATCCGGTATAGATCGGGGATTCGGGTATACCCGTTTTACGCATCATCAAGCCTTTCGCTGGGAAAAGGGGGCTGTAAAAATGAACTGATGGGTTTTTGTTGTGCATCTCGTCGGCGATATGTGCCTCACCGTTTCGAAACGGTGCTGTTTTCAGGCGTGCCTTCTGTCTTTTTGGAATGATTATGACAGACAGAGTGTCTTTGGTATTTCCTGTCCTTTCCTTTTAGCGCAACAAGCCGTATATTCGGTAAAAAAAGGGAGTAGGACATGTTTCGGTCATGTATGTTGGTGGTTCTGTTTTTGTTGTTGTCCACACCGGTTCTCGCCGGGGGAGGCATCACCCGTGTGCCCCTCGGTCTTGAAGATGGCATCGCCATGCAGAAAATCGATATCGTCGGGGACGAAGTGGTCGACTATGTGTTTGAGGCCCATGCCGGACAGCGCCTGAGCGTGACCATGCACACGCCACACCCCTCCGCCTATTTCAATATATTTCCTGCAAACCTGCAGTGGGCATTTTTCGTCGGGTCCACTGATGGCAATTCATTTGATGGTGTGCTTTCGTCTGACGGTTCCTACGTCATCCGGGTGTACCTCATGCGCAGTGCTGCGCGACGAAACGAGGTCGCACGTTGTGAGCTGGAAGTACGGCTTTCCGAAAGTGGGCCGGCAGCCGTTGCCGATGAAGTTTTTGACAAGACTCTGAAGTTGCAAGGTATCTCTTTCCATGTGGAAGGTCTGCCCATGGTCGATAAGACCCTTGTCCGTGTTACTCCTTCCAATCTGGAGATCGATAACAGACCCTCTGAATGGATAGAAAAGGGACGGGTGACCGGCGCTGAAGTTGCGGACCTGAACGTTGACGGCTCGCCCGAAGTGTATGTGTACCTGCGCTCAAATGACGCCACCGCCAAGGGAGCACTGGTTGCCTATTCAGCCAACAAACGCAAATCCATCAGCCAGATCTACCTGTCACCAATCGAATATGACGATACACTGTCCGCAGGGTACAGGGGGCATGATGAATTCGCCGTGGTCGAGACCTCACTGGTGCAGCGTTACCCCATTTTCCTGGAGGGAGATGGTGATCAGCCCACGGGCGGCATGCGTCAGGTGCAGTACAAGCTGGTTCCGGGCGAAGCCGGATGGCACCTGAAAGTGGATAAAGTCATCGAGTACTGATGAACCATGAGTAGAGCCCTGCCCATGACCGGGAAGCCTGGCCTTTTTTGCCGTTGGCCTTCACTGCGCTGTTAGTTGGAGTCTGGCGTACAGGTGGTGCAGGGGACAGTGAAGTTGAACTGCACATTATTCGGGTCGCCACTGACCATCCAGATGGTACCGCCCATAAGCTCAACAAGGTGTTTGGATATGGCGAGCCCCAGTCCGGCCCCGCTGTACTCCTTGGTCATGTAGTCCTCACCGATGCTGAAAGAGTCGAACAGGGAGTCCTGTTTGTCGGGCGGAATACCGACTCCGGTATTATGGACATAAAACATCAACATGACTTCCGAATCAGGTTCAATGCCCGTTGGCTTGCCTTCCACGGTGACGGTGATACCGCCTTCACGAGTGAACTTGATGGCATTGTTGAGGATGTTAATGAACACTTGCCGGATGCATGACATATCAAGGTTAAGCGCATCCGGTATGGTGTCGGCAATATTGGTTTGGAAATCCAGCCCGTTTGTCACTGCTCGTTTTTCGTAATGACTCAATATTTCCCACAAGCTTTCGCGAAAGGAGTGGCATTCACTGATGCAGGTCATTCTGCCCGCTTCGATTTCTGACAATTGCAGCAGGTCGTTGACCATGCTCAACAGGCGCTTGGTCGAATCGTACGCGTCCTGAAGGAAATCCCTTTGCTCGGCCGTTGTTTGTGTCTCCCGCAGAAGTTGGGTCATACCCATTATACCGTTCAGCGGTGTGCGCAGTTCATGGCTCATGTTGCTGAGAAAGGAACTCTTGGCGCGGTTGGCCTGTTGCGCTTCTTCCAGGGCTGTTTCCAATTCCTGGGTACGTTTTGAGACAAGCTCCTGCAAAAGACGCGTTCGGCTGTTGAGGGTCAGATGGGTCTTGATGCGAGCAAGGACGACGGGCGGGTTGACCGGTTTCGTAATGTAGTCGACTGCTCCCAGCGCCAGACCCTGTTCCTCATTTTCCGTTTGATCCATCGAGGTCACGAATATGATGGGGATATCCTTTGTCGACTCTTGTTGTTTGAGCACACGGCAGACCTGATATCCGTCCATCTCGGGCATCATGATATCCAGAAGGATAAGGTCCGGTTGTTCTTCCTGACCGGCCAGTTCAACCGCTTCAAAACCAGTGATGGCAACGGAGATGTCATACTCCGGCATCAGGATTTCACTCAATATTTCCAGATTGGTGGGAGTGTCGTCTACAATCAGAATCCGTGCCTTACCCATCATTTCCCCCTGGATCGCCTTTGCCGTCGAGGAAGCCGGTGAGTACGGTGATGGCCTGTCCGAAATCAAATCGGTCCAGACTGGCCGCAAGAGTTGCTGACAGTTCAGGCGCACTTCGACTCAGGTCGTTTTGTATTTCCGTAAAAAGCGATCGGGCCTGCATGTCATGTCGCTTGAGCAGTACCCGGAGTTCTTCCAACTGCGGCATGATCTCCTTGGCAAATTCCGACGATTCTTCAGTCTGTGACTTGGAGCCTGTCCCCTTTTGGGGAAAGGCCGAAAGAATAGAGTTGATAATGGCCTTTTTTTCAGTCCTGTACTCAGCAATCAAATCTTCACGTAGATGTCCTCCTGTTTCCAGTGTCACTTCCATCTTACCCAGAACTGTGTGCAGATTGCGGGCGCCCAAATTCCCAGCTGTTCCTTTTAGCTGATGGATATCAACCAAGGCATTTTCTGGTGAACTGCCATTGATGGTCTTCATTATACGCTCAAAAATGTCGTTACTCTCCAAGGCGAAGTTTACGAGCAGCTTCTTGTAGAGTCCCTGGTTCCCTCGGACCCTGCTCAAACCGGCCTGCGCGTCGATTCCTTTCAGTTTTGGCAAGGAGGTATCTTCATCTTTGGTGAGAGTCGTGTGGCCGGAGATGGCGTCTTCGGGTACCACGGATCGGCTCGGCAACCATTGTGAAAGTACCTTCATGAGATGGTTCGGGTCGATAGGCTTGGTGATATGGTCGTTCATGCCGGCCTCAAGGGATTTTTCCCGATCCTTTTCAAGAGCATGGGCTGTCATTGAGATGACTGGCAGGCTGTCAAATTCCGGTTTCGAGCGGATGATACGAACCGCTTGCAGGCCGTCCATTTCCGGCATCTGGATATCCATGAGTACGGCATCAAAGGTCTGTTCCTTGATTTTGTTCAGCGCTTCCAGTCCGTTGTTTGCGATGGTGACAGTGACACCGGCATCTTCCAGTAGCTCGTTGGCTATCTGTTGATTGATGGCATTGTCTTCCACCAACAGGATTCGTGCTCCAGCAATATTGGGCGGAAGCGCTTCCTCTTTGAATGGTTGCCTGTTGCCCCTGTATGCTCTTCCTCCCTCGGCAAAGGTCTCCATGATGGTGTCGAACAGGATGGAGCGATTGATGGGTTTGAGCATGAAACCGTCCAACTGCGAATGTTCCATCTGGTAGTGCATGCTTCCGTGCCCGTATGCAGTGACCATGATGATTTTAGGGATGTTCTTGAGCGACGAATGTCTCTTGATTCGTCGGGTCAACTCATATCCATCCATGTCAGGCATGCGCCAGTCGGTAATGATCAGCTTGTAGGGTGACTTCTCGTCGCTTGATTCTATTGCTTGCAGTGCAGAGGATCCGTTTTCCGCTGTATCCACGACGCAGGTGAACGACTCCAGCACTTTCGTCAGGATCATTCTGGACATTTTGCTGTCGTCAACAACCAGAACGCGCATTCCCCGGATCGCCCCGGGATCAAATTGGGCTTCGTGCGCGCTGTCCGGTTGCAGCTTGAATGGAATGGTGAAGTCAAAGCGGCTTCCCTGGCCCGGTGTACTCCTGACATTCAAGGTGCCACCCATCAGCTCGACCAAACGTTTGCTGATGACGAGACCGAGGCCGGTGCCACCATACTTTCTGGTGGTGGAGCCGTCTGCCTGGGTAAAGGGCTCGAACAGAGAATTGATTTTCTCTTTCTCGATCCCGATCCCTGTGTCGGTGACGCAGAAACGGATTGAAACCGTGGACTCATCCTGTTCGACCAGTTCCGCGCCCACGACGACCTCACCATGCCGGGTGAATTTGATGGCATTGCTGGTCAGGTTCATCAATACCTGCCCCAGTCGCAGGGGATCGCCCAGCAAGAGGTTGGGAACTTCACTTTCTACCATGAGCAGCAGCTCAATGTCCTGTTGTTCAGCCTGAAGGGCGAACATGCTCATGGTGTTATTGAGTACATCATCAAGAATGAAGTTGGTTTCCTCGATATCGAGTCGTCGCGCTTCGATCTTGGAAAAGTCGAGAATGTCGTTGATTATTCCCAGCAGATTGTTGGCCGAGATGGATATCTTGGTCAGGTAGTCCCGTTGTTTGTCTGTCAGCTGGGTTTTCAGGGCCAGATGAGATAGTCCGATGACGGCGTTCATGGGCGTGCGGATTTCGTGGCTCATGCGTGCCAGAAAATCACTCTTTGCCTTGTTGGCGTCTTCGGCGCTCTCCTGAGCCATTTTCATGGCCTGCCTTGCCTGTGCACGGTTTTTTATATGTGCCGCACGCAGGGCCGCTCCCAGTATGATGGACAGCGTCAAGGTCAGATAGACAATCAGGTAATCACGTGTCAGGGCAAAAGTGGCTGCTTCCAATGTGGCATGCGGCGTCATGTGAATCAGTTTCCAGACCCGCCGGTTAGCTTGATCGCAGTCTGTTTCCTGCGGTGTCAAAACGATGGTCGAAAACGTATACGTTGCATAATCGTCCTTGATCTGCCCGGTGGTGGCGTTCTTCACCGTTTTCCAGATAATGGGGTATTCATTTTGGAATGTGAGCGATTGCCTGTCATCGTACATGAATCCCCATTCTTTTTTCTTGTCTGGATGAAGAAGCCAGTACCCCTTGTTGTTGAGGAGCATGGTTGATCCGAAGTCGTCGTGCTGTTTCTGACTCGTCATGATGGAGTCGAGCACTTCCTGACCCAGGTAGTTCAGTATAACCAGTCCCAGCAGTTGACCGTCCGCATTGTATACAGGGGTTGCAAAGCGGATCATGGGCTTGAGTGGTTGCTCAATCTTTCCGTTCTCGATGTTCAGATCAAATGGAGAAACATAAATCTCGCCGGGCTCGACAACGATGGCTTCCTGGAAATAGTACCGGCTGCCCTTATCCTGAAGCTTGTTGGGTGGAACCGCCGCCGGAGAGCCGTCGTTGTTGTTGACCCGAAGTATCTCCATGCCCGACTTGTCCAGAAGTCTTATCTGATCGTAATCCTTGCTGAACTCACACAGTCGGATGAACTCCTCCTCGATATCCTTCCTGACACGTGTTTCGGTTTCCGTCATGAAAGAGCGGACATCTATCATGTTGGCTATGAACTGAAGGTTGATAAAAACGTCCTTGAGATCGAGAGTAACCGCTCTGGTAGTCAGGTTGGTGTGCAGTCGGTCTGTTATGTGGCGGGTTTCCTTCAGGGCTTTCACTTCCTTGTTGTACATGCTGAAAAGCACGCCACCTGCCAGCGCTGAGAGCAGGAGCGTGATAATGAGGAAACTTTTCAGGTCCAACGATTTATGAAATGGTGCCATGAGAAATCCGCCTTTGTGTTCACTGGGAACGTTTTTCTCCCATATCACGGGAAAGAGGACTTACGGATTATAATTTGTAACTTGATATTTGATGGCGTTATTGATCGTGCAGAGAGAATCCGCAATGGTCAGCACGTTTTTGGAGCGAGAAAAGAGAGGGATGGCAGTGCGATTTTCTGAGCAGGAATCATTGATTGTCGATAACGCGACAGGGCTGGTGTGGTTAAAGGATGCGCTTTCGGCAGAGACTGGCCTATCGTGGCCTGAGACTTTCGATTTCATTGATGAGATGAACAGGAAGAAGGTTGCGGATCGTTCAGATTGGCGGCTCCCCAACCGACGGGAATTGTACTCTCTGGTCGATCACTCCATGCGCGAGCCGGCCCTGCCAAAGGATCATCCATTCATCAATGTATGGGCCGGTAAGTACTGGACATCCACAACATCGGCACGGTCCAAGGCGTACGCCTGGTGGGTTCAACTGAGCGGCGGTCGCATGTTCTTTGGTAATAAAAGTGATGACTGTATGGTCTGGCCGGTTTGTGGAACGAGTGAGACACTGCATGCTACGGGGCAGACGGCTTGTTACAACGTTGCTGGCGAAGAGGTCCAATGTGATGGGCTGAAGCAGGACGGAGCGATCCAAGCCGGACTTCCTTGGCCTGAACCTCGTTTCATCCCGCAGGATGACGGTATCCTTGACGCCATGACAGGCCTCATCTGGACCGAGTCGGCGGATCTCGCAGAAGGCATGACGGATTGGCGTTCAGCGCAGGATATCATCACCGGTATGGCCGATCAGACGGGGATCGTATGGCGGATGCCGACCATTATGGAGTTGGAATCCCTGACCGATTGCGATCACGCTGATCCGGCACTTCCCCAAGGACATCCCTTCACGAATGTCAATGAGGCCTACTGGTCCGCAACCACCAGTGGCTACGATGCGGATTGGGCCTTCTGTTTGTATTTTCATAAAGGGGCTGTCGGCGTCGGCTATAAATCCAACCTTGATTTCCATGTCTGGGCCGTTCGCGAAGAGTGATTCTCCTCGATGCAAAGGCCATCGTCGATGGAAACGGACCGAAGTTCGGATCATTCGGTTACGCCATCATTTCCCGAACATTCCGCTGCGATACATTCGGATAGAAGAATATCCGTAAAAATATGGGTCTGTTGCTCGCCTTTTGTAATGAGAAAAAAGGCTGGAAATCGTTGGTGTGTCTAGGTTCATATCGTGTGAAAGAGGTCTTTGCATTTGCGTGTTGCCGCTGCATGAGGTAGGACCACCGATTCCAATACCGGTATCCCGAAAATATAACTTTTGAGAGGAAAGGAATGGGCAAACATATCCTGGAAGAAGCGTCCCGTTGTCTGAAATGCAAGAAACCTTTGTGTAGCAAAGGGTGTCCTGTGAGCACACCGATCAACCAGATGGTCGAGGCCCTACAGGACGGCGACATGCATAAGGCGGGAGCCATGCTGTTTCAGAACAATCCGCTGACAGCGATATGTTCGTTGATTTGCCCGCATGAGAATTTTTGCGAAGGACACTGTATTCTGGGCAAGAAAGGCTCGCCCGTGCATGTCAGCGCCATCGAGAATTATATTTCACGGTACTACCTTGCACAGTTCCAGCCGTTGCGCCCGGAGAACGAGAATAACGACAAGCGCGTCGCCATTGTCGGCTCCGGCCCTGCCGGGTTGACCGTTGCTTTCATCCTGGCTGCAAAGGGGTTCGATGTGACCCTGTTTGAATCCAAGGAGCGCATCGGTGGCGTGCTGCAATACGGTATTCCGGATTTCCGTCTTCCCAAGGATATTCTCGAACAGCTCAAACAGAAGCTTTTGGGGCTGGGCGTCAAGATTCGTCCCAATATGCTCATTGGTCCCGTGGTCAGTATCGATGATCTGTTCCGCGACGATTACAAGGCCATTTTCATCGGCACCGGTGTCTGGAACCCGCGGCCTCTGCGCCTCAAAGGGGAGACTTTGGGCCATGTGCATTACGCCATCCACTATCTCAAGAACCCGGATGTGTATGCGCTGGGCAAGAAAGTGGCGGTAATCGGTGCCGGAAACGTGGCCATGGACGTGGCCCGTACGGCCCTTCGCAAGGGCGCGGAAGAAGTGACCGTCCTGTATCGTCGCGGGGAAGGGGATATCTCGGCCACCAAGTACGAGTACGACTACGCCAAGCTTGATGGCGTGCAGTTCAATTTCTACAAGTCGCCTGTGGAGATCACTGATGGCGGCGTGATCTGTGCTGATACCGAGGTGGTGGAGACCGAGGACGGTTCGCGTTTGCAGGCTGTTGAAGGGAGTGAGAAGTTGTTCGAGGCCGATTCCGTGTTCATTGCGGTGAGCCAGGCCCCCCGCAGCAATCTGTCTGGTTTGGAGGTCGGAAAGACAGGGCTTGTCATAACCGACGAGGACGGGCGTACCACCCGGGATGGCGTGTTTGCATCGGGCGATGTGGTCACCGGAGCCAAAACCGTGGCCGAGGCCGTGAACCAATCCAAGCGTTCGGCCCAGACCATCATCGACTATATTGAGAGTCTGGAAGAGCAGGGCGCATAGCCTGTTGGTTTCCAGTGGACGCCGGGTGCGGCTTTCCCTTATGGTCGCGACCATGAAATTTCGAAATTCGTGTTCCCCCTTGTATGCCAAGGGACGGATCGCTGTTGTCATCTGTGTGCTTGTGGTGATGCTGGCGACTCTCTCGGGCTGTGGCGTAAAACGATACGGCTTGCCTGTCGATGCCGAGGGTGAGGTCAAGGTAATGGATTTTGAAGCGATCCGTTACTATGGCGATACGGCCCCGGAGAATCTCAAGGATTCCCTGGAGCGCTGGTATGAACGGTACAGCAAGGCAACACATGGCAAGAAAATTACCATGCTCAGCCTTTCCGGTGGTGGGGCCAATGGTGCCTTCGGCGCAGGATTTCTCGTAGGGTGGACTTCCACCATGACGCGGCCGCAGTTCGATATGGTCACCGGCGTTTCCACCGGCGCACTCTTTGCCCCTTTTGCATTCCTTGGTCCGGGGTACGATGCGGTCATCAAGCTGCTTTACACCAGCTATTCCACCGACATGCTCGTCGAGCGACGTTCCATCGGCTACGCATTGTCCGGTGACTCCATCTACAGCACGCGCCTCATGCGACAGGTCATGGAGACATTCTACAGCGACAAGCTTATCGATGCCATTGCCGAAGAGCATCGCAAAGGGCGCATGCTCATCATCGGCACCACCAATCTGGACGAGATGCGCCCCGTGTACTGGGATATCGGTGCCATCGCCGAGTATGGAACTCCAGAGGCATACCAATTGGTACGCGATGTCATTCTGGCATCAGCAGCCATTCCGGTGGCTTTCCCCCCGGTCTACATCAAGGTCCGCAACAATGGCTATGAATACGATGAAATGCATGTGGATGGCGGTGTGACCAATCAGGTTTTTTCGTATCCTCCGAGCATACGGCTTCGTGATGAATTGAAAAAAATGGGTGAAGAGCGTGACGTTGAACTCTATGTCATCCGCAATGACGCCTTGCGCTCCAAGCGAACCATCGTGGCGCCGCGTATTGCTGACATTGCTTCACGATCATTGATGGGATTGATTCGCAATCAGGGCATCGGCGATCTGTACCGGATATATTACACGGCCAAACGGGACGATGTTTCCTTTCATCTGGCGGTCATTCCGCCACAGGTGGACCAGAAATCCGACGAGATGTTCAGCCCGGAATATATGAAGAAGCTGTTTGAAATAGGCCGCTCCAAAGCCATGGGTGAAAAACCGTGGCTCAAAGACCTCCCTCATGACCTGATGCGTGGCGCTTTCTAGCTGAATAGGGACGAGAGTTGTTGAATCCTCTGCGTCTACGATTCCCCAATAGATTTCCTTTTGCCTGACTGTCGAGCCAACTCGTTCCGCTGTCTGCGTAGCTGTTTCAAGTGAAACCCTGTTCGTTCGGCGCCATGATCCGTCGGGCTGCAATATCCCTGAATATACTTTGCTGGCTGACTGCTGAATCCAGATAGATCATCTCGCTGGATTCGCCGTATTACATTGTCATTTTTTATGTTGAACAAACGTTTGACATAGAACATGTGTAAGCGTAGTAACTGTTCTCTGAATTGTGGAGTGATGTTGCAAAAAATTGAGTGAAAGGAAGTTTTTTACATGAGTGATACGCCGAAATCATTGAATAAAAAGGCTCAAGGGGAAGAGACTCGGGCCACGCTGATTGCAGTGGGTGCCAAGTTGTTCGCCCTGCACGGATTTCATGGTGTGTCCATGCGGAAGCTTGCTTCGGAGTCAGAGGTCAATCTGGCGACTGTGGGCTACCACTTTGGCGGCAAGGCCGGATTGTATGAGGCGATCCTGCGTGAGATATTCGATGTCCGCGACAACTTGTTCCCTTCCGCTCAAGAGACCAGAGAGCAGGTTGCCAAGGCAGGCACTGACCCCAAGCGACTGGGGGATGTTGTCTCCTGGTATGTACACCGAATGGTGAACGGGCTTCTTGATTGTGAAGAGAACTTTTGGCCCGCATTCCTCATTTCTCGTGAGTTTGCCCAGCCCACAGCCCAGTTCAAGGCTCTGGAGCAGGAGTTTTTCGATCCTGTCTTCGAGTCCCTGATGACTCTTGTCTGTGCCGTGCTGCCCAAGGATACGGATAGGGAAGAGCAGATCATTGCAGCGCACTGCATGATCGGCATGGTCGTCAAATTTCTTGAAGGTGCCGAACTTATCAATCGCCGTCTTGAGTGGGAAAGCTACAAGGGACGCGGAACCGAAAAAATAGCCGAGGTCCTCGGCAAACGCATGCGAGGCTTTTTCGGCCTCCCCATGGAGAATATATAATGAACCGTTTCATTCCTTTTGCCCTCTTGCTGTGCCTTGTTTCCTTGCAGGCATGCAACCAGTCGCCGGAAGAGGTCAAGACACCGGTTCGTCCGGTCAAGACCATGGTGGTGAAGAGCAACGACGAAGGGCGTCGCTGGACGTTTTCGGGTACGGCGGAAGATGCGCTCGAAACCGACCTTTCCTTCCGCGTCAATGGCAAGATCGTTCATTTTCCGGGTGATCAGATCGGTCGCAAATTTGCTGAGGGAGACATCATCGCGCGGCTCGATCCCGCTGATTACGAGCTGGAGGTCCGGCAGGCCAAGGCCAACCTTGAGCAGGTCAGGGCCAAATTTGTTCGCGCCGAGGCTGATTTGAAGCGTAATCGTCAGCTGTATGAACGCAATGTCATTTCCCTTGGCGAGCTGGATCAGATTGAAGCGGAATTCAAGTCCTATGACGCCCAGCTCAAGGCCTCTGCCAAGCAATTGGAAATTGCGCAGAAACATTTGCTCTATACCGTTCTCCATGCGCCTTTCAACGGCTGGATCGGCAAGGTGGAAACCAAGATTCACCAGAACGTGAACGCCGGGCAACCCGTGGTTTCGTTCAATGCTGGGCGCCAGATGAAGATGTATGTTGCCGTGCCCGACGTGCTCATTACGCAGGTCCAGGAAGGGGATGAAGTGGAAGTGGTCTTTGACGCCATCCCCGGCAAAACCATGACCGGCAAGGTGATGGAAGTGAGCGTGGATTCCGCATCCGGTTCCGCTTATCCCGTGAAAGTGTATCTCGACAATAAAGAAAAGCTGATCCGCAGCGGCATGTCAGGGCATGTCAACTTCCTGCATCAGGGATCGGGAAAAGACCGCTTGTTCGTTCCGCCCGTAGCCGTGGTCGGCAAGCCGGACGGTTCTCGCATCGTATGGGTCGTCGATCCTGAGACTTCCACCGTTAAGCCCCGCACGGTCACTGTGGGTGAATTGTCCGCCCTTGGCCTTGAAGTGCTTGGCGGTGTTTCCTCCGGCGATATCGTCGTGACCCGTGGCGTGCACAGCCTCAAGGAAGGGCTCAAGGTTCGCTTCTCCAAGAACGGTCTGGAGGGTTAGCTGTGAATCTCGCCAAATGGTGCATTGAAAACAATCGGACCTCGTTGGTCCTCTTCCTGATCATCGCCGTGGGTGGTGTGATGACGTTCTTCAGCATCCCCAAGGATGAAGACCCCGACTTCACCATCAGGGTGGCGCTGGTCTCCACGCAGTTTCCCGGCGCTTCCCCCCAGCGGGTCGAAGAACTGGTGACTGACAAGCTTGAGGAAAAAATCCGTGAAATGGACGGGCTTAAAAACGTTCGTTCCCAGTCCATGACCGGTGTTTCGATCATTGAAGTGGAGTTCGTGGATGCCCTGAAGGACATGGAACCGGTCTGGCAAAAGCTCCGCAACAAGATTACGGATGCCGAGCCAACCCTGCCTCCTGAAGCTCACAAGCCCATGGTCAACGACGAGTTCGGTGATGTCTTCGGTATTCTTATCGCCATCACGGGCGATGGGTTTTCCTACCGCGAGCTCAAGGACGCCGCAGATGACATGCGTGACCAACTGCTCAAGGTGGACGGTGTGGGCAAGGTCGAGCGCTGGGGTGTTCAGGATGAACGGATTTTTGTTGATTTCACCAACTCCCGCATGGCTGCGGCGGGCATCAGCCCGTTTGCGCTGAGCCAGATCATCGATCACCAAAATACCATTCAACCCTCCGGCTCATCCAAGGTCGGTGCCGAGCGTATCGTCATCGAGCCGACTGGTGAGTTCAGCAGTGTGGACGACCTGTATTCCCTGGCTATCCGGCCCCCCGGACAGAAAAGCTCCATCCGGCTCGCAGATGTGACCACCATCACCCGCGGTTTTGCCGATCCACCGTCCACCATGACCCGTTTCAACGGGAAACCCGGCCTCATGTTGGCCGTGTCCATGGCCGAAGGCGGCAACATCACCGAACTGGGAGATCGCATCACTAAGCGGCTGGATGAGTTGAAAGAGCGGATGTTCCACGGCCTTGAAACCGATATCGTGGTTTTTCAGCCCGATTACGTGGATACCGCCATCAACGACTTCATGATCAACCTGTTTGAGGCATTCATTTTCGTGGTCATAGTCATTCTGGTCTTTGCCGGGTTCAAGACCGGACTCGTGGCCGGCTCTCTGGTTCCCATGGCAATGCTCGGCTGCATCGGATTGATGCCGTTCTTTGACGTGGGCCTGCAGCGAATCTCCATTGCCTCGCTGATCATTTCACTGGGTATTCTGGTGGATAACGGCGTCGTGGTTTCCGAGGCTATTCTTGTGCGACTTGCCTCGGGCGAAGAGCGCATGAAGGCCGTGAAAGAAGCGGTCTCAGAACTCTGGATGCCGCTGCTCGCCGCTTCCCTGACCACGATATTCGCGTTTTTGCCGATTCCGTTGGCAGAGAACGCCACGGGTGAGTTCTGTTTCTCGTTGTTCGTGGTTGTCTCTTTGGCGCTGCTCTGCTCATGGGGGCTCTCCATGTCCATGGTGCCGATGATGTGCTACTACGTCCTCAAGCCAAAGGTGCAGATTCAGACATTCACCAGCCGGATGTACCGTGGCTACAGGGCGTTCCTGCTGTTCTGCCTGCGCAACCGGACTGTTTTCGTCGCAGCGGTCGTGCTTTTGTGCGTTGTGGCTGGCTGGGGATTCCAGTTCGTACCCAAGATGTTCTTCCCGCCCAACGAGCGGGCGCAGTTCACCATTGATTTCTGGCAGCCTTATGGCCGGGATATCACGGCCACCAATGACCGTGTGCAGGAGCTGGAAGAGTTCCTGCTTGCGGATGAAGAGGTGAACAGTGTCGGTACGTTTGTCGGTCATGGCGGTCCGCGTTGGTATCTGCCGCTCAATTTGGAGCAGCGAAATGACAACCTCGCCACGCTCATCGTCAACACCGTGTCCGTTGAATCCGTGGACCGCGTTATCGATCGGACTCGCGATGAATTGAACAATGCCTTCCCGGATGCGGATTTCAGCCTGAAAAAGCTGATGAACGGCCCTCCGGTGGGGGCGCCATTGCAGGTCCGAATCTCCGGCCCCGATATCAAGACGCTCTATAGTCTGCGAGATCAGGTCGCCAACATCATCGAATCCAATGCAGGCATCACCCGCGTATGGGACGACTGGGGTCAGTGGACCAAGAAGATGCAGGTCGAAGTGGATCAGGACAAGGCTCGCGAAGCCGGGCTGTCCAGTTTCGATGTCGCAGTATCTTTGCAGACATCCATGAGTGGGCTCAAGGCATCGGAGTACCGCGAGGGCGATACGATCATTCCGATCATCCTGCGTAACGACGAAGGGTTCCGTGACCGGCTGGACAAGCTCGAATCCCTCAATGTCTATTCCTATGACAGTGGCAAGGCGGTTCCGCTCAGTCAGGTTGCGACCACTCAGATGGCCTGGCAGCCCTCGGATATCAGACGCCGGGACCAGACCCGGACCATGACCGTCAAGGCGGACGTGGCCGATGGATACTATGCGCTCTCCATTCTGAACAATGTCCGTCCTGAAGTGGAGGCGTTGCAAAAGACCGATGAATGGCCGCTGGGCTATACGGTCGAGTACGGTGGTGAGTTCGAGAAGTCGGTGGAATCCCAGGAAGCCATCAACGCCAACATGCCGTTGGCTATGGGCCTGCTGATTCTTGTGCTGGTTTTCCAGTTCAACTCCCTGCGTCGCCCGTTGATCATCCTGCTGACTCTGCCTCCCATGCTTGTGGGTATCACGGCTGGAATGTTGGCAACCAACGCGCCGTTCGGTTTCATGCCCATGCTCGGCATGATTTCCCTGCTCGGTATCATCGTCAATAATGCGATCATGCTTATTGATCGCATCGAAATACAACGCGGGCGCGGCCTGTCCCTTGCGGACTCCATCGTCATTTCGACCATGGAACGTGCACGCCCGATCATCATGACCGCCACCACGACCATCATCGGCATGATTCCGCTCTCCTTGCAGGGCGGGGAGATGTGGCGGCCCATGGCCAACCTGATCATGTCGGGACTGGCCTTTGCCACCATCCTGACACTGGTCCTGTGCCCGGTCCTGTACTCGATCTTCTACAAGCAGTCCTTCAAGGACTACGAGTGGGACCCCTCGCTACCGGAACGGGGTAGCGACCTCACTGCCTAACCAATGCAAAAGCCCTCGCGAATCTGTCGCGAGGGCTTTTTTGTGGGCATGACACAGTGAGCAGGGTCAGATGGAACAATGCATCCTCTCCAGCGAATTAGCCAGTTGCGGCAGGTAGGGTTCGGTAAAGAACAAATGCTGATCCAGCGGCAGCTTGCGGGCGGGAGCTGTGGCTGTAGTCTGAATGGTTATGGTTTGTTTTCCGATACTCACGACCATGGGAACGATTTCCTCCTCCGACTCACTGCACAGACTTTCGCGTGTGCCAGGTACAAAATGCGAGATGGTCCCGTTGGGATGGACGGCCTTGAGCTTACTCAGTGTGGTCGTGACCCGGATGACATTGCCGTCCTCGTCAAACACCAGTGAATTGGCATCACCGTTTACCCCGACAGCGTCCGGGTCAAAGGCGGTTATTTCGCCTGCGAGTGTCTGGATGGTGGAAGGGGCGGCAGGCTCCAGGGATTCAATGACACCATCACGAGTGAAGCTGATACCGATGCGGGCTTGGATAAATCCCGATGCAGTGGATACGGGAATGGTCTCGCCTGGCCACAGGGTAATGCTGCGGATGGCTTCATTGTCATAAAATGATACGCTGATGACCCGCGCTTCTCTTTTCCCCAGCGGGGTGAGCAGGCGGACGGGGGCAGCCAGGCTTTCCTCATCTTCCTGCGTCCAGTAGCCGGACAGCTTGCCGTTGAGCGGAAAAATGCGGTTGATGGTGCCATTCTCATGAAAGGAAACCAGCTCGGCAGGGATAGCCCCGGCAGGCGTTACAATTGGTGTCTGCGTTTCCAGCGGGATGGACTTCACCTGACCGTTCGCATGATAGGTGATGGGTTCGATGTCTTTTCGTCGCAATTCGGTGGCTGTGGTCTGCGGTGTCAGTTCGCCGTATCTGGTAGTGATGGTTGTCATCGTGTTTCTCCTTTGGCTGGATTGAAGGCATGCGCGGAGTGGGGCATGGATACGGAAGCTGTCAGGGTGGCATCCGTATTGTCTGTCGTATTAAGTGCTGATCCATCGGCTTGGAGCGGGGTGGACAGCATGCATATCCAGAGCATGGCATAGATGATTTTTTTCATGGGGGACCTCCTAGTGACGTTTAGCCAGTTCGGTGAATTCGGAATCCGAAAGAGGGCGTTTCAATTCCCAGGACAGTTTTCTTACAGCCGAAACGAGCGCGGGGATTTCCTGAGTCTGCCAGGGGATCTCGTGATGGCCGAGAGCCTGGGCAACGGCGGCCCGCCCGCTTTTGCCGCCAACCGCGACAACGCGCTCTGCACCGATTGCCTGTGGTGAGTACGGCTCGAAAAGGTCGGTGGATTTGCTGAGAGCATGCGCATGGATACCGGATTCGCAGGAGAATATGTCCTTACCGGCAATGGGCTTTGTGCGCGGGACAGATATGCCGGCAGCTTCAGCGACCGTATGGCAGAGCGGGCGAAGGTGTGCAGTTTCATAATCATGGGTTGTCTCCTTTATGCTGAGATAGGCTGCCACCTCTTCCGTGGCGGCGATACCGGATCGTTCTCCGATGCCGAGGACCGAAACATCTGCATAATCACTCCCGGCAGACAGTGCGCTGATCGCATTGCCCGTGGCCATGCCGAAGTCATTATGACAATGGACGGCCAGATCGATGGAAAGGCTGTTGCGAAATGCGGTCACGAGCCGCTGTGTCTCCGGGGGCGTCAGCACGCCAAGGGAGTCGGAGAGGCGGATGCGCGCTGCACCGGTTTCTTCGGCAATCTGAGCCAGTGAAAGAGCAAAGGGAGCATCGGCCCGGGATACATCCTCCAGTCCTACGGAGAGGTACTTGATGCCGAGCAATCCTGCTATGAGCAGGGTACGGGCGACTCGTTCCCTAAGCCCTTCGCGATTGGTCTTGAGCCGAGCGGCAATATGGCTGTCAGATACGGGGACCCCGACATTGATTCGGTCAACGTCGAGTTCTGCGGCAAGTCGGATGTCCACATCCCGGCACGGCGTCCAGACAGACAGTTTCGTTTGTCCGGCAACCGGGCGCAGCCGCCGGATCAGTTCTTCCAGTCCTTCCTGACCAATCCAGCCGATCTCCAACTCCTCGACGCCGAGAGCCAGAAGGCCGTTGGCGATCTTCTCCCTCATATCTACTGAGAAGTAGGCGCCGAAAAGCTGGGCTCCTTCCCTGAGTGTGGTGTCGATCAGCATGATCATCGCTCCTGTCGTTCGTTACATTGATATGCATATAGAGCAGGAACGGTGCCAAAAAAACGCTATTCCACTAAATTGCTGAAATAATTCAGTTTACGTGTTTACCTTCTTGTCTAAAATCTACCTACACTTTTGTAGTTTCCTACAATGATGTCATTTGAAAGTGTGTTTTCCTACATTTTTGGTAGGTGGATTTTGTTGTTGCGATTTTCATATTAACTCCATGATTACAGGTGTTTGTATTTATTTTTCAAGGTTGGCACGTACCTTGCCAATAGGAGAAACAACTACGCCACAAATAACCATGGAGGAGAAATCATGAGAAAAGTAGCAATTTACGGAAAAGGCGGCATTGGAAAGTCCACCACCACTCAGAACACTGTCGCCGGTTTGGCGGAAATGGGCCGCAAGGTCATGGTCGTCGGCTGTGATCCCAAAGCCGACTCCACCCGCCTGTTGCTCGGTGGTCTGGCTCAGAAGTCCGTTCTCGATACCCTTCGTGAAGAGGGCGAGGATGTGGAACTCGAAGATATCCGTAAGCCCGGATTCGGTGGAACCTGGTGTGTTGAGTCCGGTGGCCCGGAACCCGGTGTCGGTTGTGCCGGTCGCGGAATCATCACTTCCATCAACATGCTCGAATCCCTCGGCGCCTACGAAGAGTCCGAAGGCCTTGATTACGCCTTCTACGACGTCCTCGGTGACGTTGTCTGCGGTGGGTTTGCCATGCCGATTCGTGATGGCAAGGCCCAGGAGATCTACATCGTCTGTTCCGGCGAGATGATGGCCATGTATGCGGCCAACAACATCTGCAAAGGTATCATGAAATATGCCGAATCCGGTGGCGTCCGCCTTGGTGGTCTGATCTGTAACTCCCGTAATACCGACCGTGAAGCGGACCTGATCACCGAGCTTGCCTCTAAACTCGGCACCCAGATGATCTACTTCGTGCCCCGTGACAACGACGTCCAGCGCGCAGAGATCAACCGTAAAACCGTCATCGAATGGGATGGTTCCGTGAATCAGGCCAACGAGTACCGCGGACTGGCCAAAGCCATCGATGAAAACGAAATGTTTGTCATTCCTACCCCACTGGAAATCGAAGACCTGGAACAGCTGCTGCTGGACTACGGCATCATGGAAGCTGCCTAGCCTCTCTCCCTTATCAGGGTTGGTGTATGGGTAATTGTAATCAAAGTATAGTAATATCAAGTTGATAGGAGAGAGTGAAAATGATGATCATGGTAAGAGCTATTGTCCGTCCCGAAAAAGCCGACGATGTCCTGGCAGCGCTCATGGACAACGGTTTCCCCGCTGTCACTAAATACTCGGTCGCAGGTCGAGGCAAGCAGCGCGGCATCAAGATCGGTGAAGTCACCTACGATGAAATTCCCAAGACCATGCTCATGAGTGTCGTCAATGCTGCGGACAAGGATTTCGTCATCACCACCATCATGGATGCGGCCCGCTCCGGTGCCAAGGGCGCTTTCGGCGACGGTAAGATTTTCGTCACCGAAGTGGAAGATGTCTACACCATCAGCTCCGGCGTCAACGAGACCGCCGCAGCCAGCGAGGAGGCCGCGTAATGAAGGAAGTCATCGCAGTTGTGCGCATGAACATGATGAACAAGACCAAGACCGCGCTGACTGAAGCGGGCGTCGATGCCTTCTTCGCTCATGAAGCACAGGGTCGAGGCAAGGGGTTCATCAATGCCGCAGTCGTCGAAGGCGCGGAGAGTGGCTACGAAGAAGCCGCTGAAGTGCTCGGCGAAAAAGGCAAGCTCTATCCCAAGCGCATGTTGACGGCGGTCGTTACCGACGACCAGGTCGAGGAAGTTGTCGAAGCCATCACCAAGGTAAACCAGACCGGAAAGCCCGGCGACGGCAAGATTTTTGTCCTTCCCATCGGCGACGCTGTTCGCGTCAGAACCTCTGAAGCCGGCGAACAGGCCATCCTGTAGCCGCCGCAGAAGGAGAGTAAATACATGGCCAAGACGAAAAAGGTTGTGCAGCTCATGCCCACCGACATCAAAGAGGAACTCCTTGCAAAGTATCCTCCCAAGGTGGCCCGGAAGCGCGCAAAACAGATAATGATCAATGAAGCCACGGAAAGCGAGGCTCCGTCAGAGATTCTGGCGAACGTCCGCACCATCCCCGGCATCATCACCATGCGCGGCTGCACCTACGCAGGCTGCAAGGGCGTCATCATGGGGCCCACCCGCGACATCGTGAATATC
>CEUM01035976.1_pt1 | contig 23774 bp, 17 predicted proteins | sample 356421 | NCBI WGS metagenome assembly CEUM01 (sample SAMEA2622716, study PRJEB7988) | marine metagenome | biome: marine biome (ENVO:00000447); feature: surface water layer (ENVO:00002042); material: "saline water (ENVO:00002010), including plankton (ENVO:xxxxxxxx)" | depth 5 m | reverse complement strand
GGTGGCAAATTTAATTGAAAAAAATGATAATGCAATTAATTTTAATGCGTTTTATATGAAAACAATAAATAAAGGCGTTTTGAGTATGTTCATTAATTTATCTACATTTACAAAAATCACCCAATATACCTAAAGATAAGTAGTGACATCCAAACCGTGAGTAAAACAACTATTTTGAAAAACAAAAATGGGTTAAGGTTGAACTATACAGATTTGGTGGAAATTTTCGAACAAACAATTCAGATCTAATACGCTTTTGCAAAAAGCACACGCTGACTTGAAGGGTTACCAGAATAAATACATTTACCTTCCTCCTTCTCAGTGTCAATGGGAATACAGCGAATGGTCGCCTTAGTTTCTTGTTTGATTTTCATTTCTGTTTCTTCGGTTCCATCCCAATGAGCAGAAATGAATCCCCTTTTGGAGTCTAATACCTTTTTAAAGTCCGTGTAAGAATCACAAACCGTGATATGACTATCGCGAAACGCGAGAGCACGATCAAACAAATTACTTTGAATTTCGGAAAGAAGGTTTTTAACATGTGAAGCTAAATCATCTTGAGGAATAAAAGACTTAGTCAAATTGTCTCGGCGAGCTAGCTCAACTGTCCCTTTTTCAATGTCTTTTGGTCCGATTCCCAAACGAATGGGAACACCCTTAAGCTCATAATCATTGAATTTATAGCCTGGGGTGTGCGTATCTCGATCATCCAAATTAACGCGGATACCTGCTGCATTTAAATCCTCATACAGTTTTTTGGCATGATTCAATACTTCATTTTTTTGCCCATCTCCTTTGTAAATCGGCACGATAACCACCTGCAATGGAGCGAGGTTGGGCGGAAGCACTAAACCTTTGTCATCGCTATGGGTCATTATCAAAGCACCCATCAATCGCGTAGATACACCCCACGAAGTTGCCCATACGTAATCTAATCCGCCTTCTTTGTTTGCAAATTTTACGTCAAATGCTTTGGCGAAATTTTGGCCCAAAAAGTGAGCCGTTCCCGCTTGTAAAGCTTTCCCGTCTTGCATAAGTGCTTCAATACAATAGGTTTCGATTGCACCTGCGAAACGCTCACTCTCGGATTTGGTTCCTTGAATCACTGGAATCCCCATAAAATCCTCAACAAACTTTGCATAGATTTGGTTCATTTGAATGGTTTCAGCAACTGCCTCCTGCTTAGTTGCATGTGCTGTATGACCCTCTTGCCACAAAAATTCAGCGGTGCGCAAAAACAAACGCGTCCTCATTTCCCAACGAACAACGTTGGCCCACTGATTCAGAAGAATCGGTAGATCTCTGTAAGACTGAATCCAATTTTTATAAGTGTTCCAAATGATTGCCTCACTTGTAGGCCTTACAATAAGTTCTTCTTCTAACTTGGCATTGGGGTCAACACGAAGTTTTCCCGAATTGTCAGGGTCGTTTTCCAAGCGATAGTGGGTAACTATTGCACATTCTTTCGCAAAGCCCTCTGCATTTTTTTCTTCAGCTTCAAACAGACTTTTCGGCACAAATAAAGGAAAATATGCATTGGAGTGCCCCGAGTCTTTAAACATCTTGTCCAATTCGCTCTGCATACGCTCCCATATCGCATAGCCGTAGGGTTTGATCACCATACATCCGCGGACAGCTGAGTTTTCTGCTAAATCTGCTCGAACAACAAGATCGTTATACCACTTTGAATAATCTTGACTACGTGTTGTTAAATTTTGCCCCATTTTTAGTTTGGCATAGAATTTGAAATGTTACTTTTAGCAAAGCTAATTAAATTTGAGTACTTTAACCCGCAATCATGTCATTATGAAAACACAATTTTCTTACTCCCCGTTTTTTTTGTTGCCTTTGTTTGCTATCTTGTTTCTCATTACGAGTTGCGGATCTTTCAGTCCTGTTGGATACTACAATGACGGTATTTATGGCGATATACCTCCCCCTGAAAAACAATATAATAACAAAACTGATGGTAAGTACTACAAAAAGTATTTTGGAGATAAGGCAAAAGAATTAGCAGATAACAACCGTGACATGGAAGTAGACTCGCTTTCCAAACCCACGCAAAACAATCGAGACATAGACAATATCAACATCAATGTATATGGATATGGATCACACGGGTTTTATCATGACTATAATTACCACTGGAAAGATTATTACTATCGACCTTGGTGGAGACATTATCGATATCGTCCTTGGCATTCTTGGTCGTATTACTACGAGCCTTATTATTACGGATGGTCACACTACAGCCCTTATTATAGATATTATCCTTACTCCTATTATGGATACAACCCTTACTATCATTATTACGGATCGAGCTACTACACCAATCCAAACCAGTATGTGGCAAGTAGTGGGCGGCGAGGCGCTCCAGTAAGGGCAACTTCCAACATGAGAAGCAATTCTACAAATTCATTGAGCGGGGATTCTTACCAAATTCAACGACGTTTTGCTAATGGTACTATCAATACGGTAAACTACAATGTTGGACGTCGTACATCAAGCAACGCATCGACTTCGGCAGTTAAAGAAAGTGGACGAAATGATGGGTCTAATTTTATGACACGGGATTACTCAAGTAAGCGAAACTATCGGTCTAGCTCGAATTTCAAAAATATCTCTAGTTCAAACAATTCATATCAAAATAGACAATCAAGATCCTCAAATAATAATTTCAATACATCTAGGTCAAGCAATCGCTCCTACAACTATGGAAACTCCAGGAGCTCGAGGAGTTCAAGTGGCTCGTCGTCTAGATCATCTAGTAGTGGCAGAAGATAACATCAATGACTAATCCTTTGTTTATGAAACCGCATTTACTTCCATTTTTGATTCCTTTTTTGAGTTTATGGACATTGACAGCTCAAAACTTAGATCTGGTGCGTGTCATCACTCAGGAAAATATCAGCGGAAACGCCCGCTATGAGGCCATGTCTGGGGCGTTTGGTGCCTTGGGTGGCAATCTTTCTGCGATTCATATCAATCCTGCAGCGAGTGCCGTATTCATCGCCAATCAGTTTGGCTTGAGCACATCGGCACAATCAACCACAAACAACACTTCATATTTTGGCACTTCTACTCCCACTGAAAACCGAAATAGCGGACTCAATCAGATTGGTGGTGTATTGATTCTGAAAAACAACAACAAAGACATGGGATGGAAAAAAGTTGCCTTTGGATTTAACGCTCAGATGCAAAGCTCCTACAACAATACGATTCAAATCAACGGCACAAATACTGAAAATGGACTGGATACTTATTTTCTGGATTATGCCGCTGGAAAAAATGGGGGTACCTTTGGTTTGAATGATGGGGAAACAGTACGAGATGTTTATCAATTTTTTGGAAAATCTGCTGGTTATGGATTTGAATATCAACAAGCATTTCTTGGTTACCAAGGGTATATTTTTGATTACTTGGAGGACGATAATCTGTTTCTTTCCAATGCGATTTATTCTTCCGTTCAACACAATCATAAAATTCAGACAAGTGGAGACAAGTGGGATATGGCATTTACAATTTCGGGTCAATACAATGATTGGCTATACCTTGGAGCAAACATAAATTTTTCTGGCATCGAATATCGCCAAATCAGTTCAACAACAGAAAGTGGGTATGACTTGAACTCTCCCATGCGTGAAATCTATTTTCAAAACAATCTCTATACCTATGGTGGTGGCGTCTCTTTACAATTTGGTGTCATTGCCACACCAAACAAAAACGTTCGATTGGGAGCCAGCTTTAAGTCGCCGACTTGGTATTCTTTGAAAGATGAGTTTTCACAGTATTTGGAAACACAATCAAATGATGCCGAAGGAAACTCATTTAACGATGTGATTGATTTGACCAATATCGTGAATGTTTACGAAGATTATACCATCAAAACACCAAGTGAACTGCGCGGAAGTTTGGCGTATATTTTTGGCACAAGTGGGTTGGTCTCATTTGATTACATCGTAAAGAGCTATCAAAACACGCACATTGGACCCAACGATAATGATGTGTTTATTGCTCTTAATGATCAAATCGATCAAAGCTGGACTTCAACATCGAGCTACCGAATCGGAGGTGAATATCGACAAGGTGGTGTAAGTCTTCGCGCTGGATACCATCTTGAAGAATCACCATACAGCAATGCGAGCATCATAGAAGATCGCTCGGGATATTCTTTCGGAATCGGATTTAATTTCAAGTCGAGCGTAATCAATTTATCTGTGCTGAACAGCGAGCAAAATCGAAGCCATCAACTCTATGACACTGGACTTGTTGATCGAGCGAGCAATGCCATCGATTTACAGCAATTTACCGTGAGCTGGAACCTAAAGTTTTAGCAGAAACAAAACCTTGTCAACGTAATTTTATAAATAAGTATCTTTGTGTTCTATATGGATGCAATGAAATTTGACAAGTTACTTGAAGAAACCTTTCACGACTTTGACGCAAACGACCACCAAAGTAGTTCGGCAGAGACTCCTTTACGTACAGATGCCTTTGATTTATCCGATGATGAAAAAATCTCTCGTATTGAAAATGATGTCGCCAACATCTTGGAAACTTTGGGAATGGATATGTCCGATGACAGTCTGAAAGGAACACCAAAGCGAGTGGCAAAAATGTTTGTTCAAGAGATCTTTGGAGGCCTACATCCCAAACGCTCCCCAAAGCTTTCCACTTTTGACAACAAGTATAAGTATGGACATATGCTGGTAGAGAAAAACATTACACTCTATTCGACTTGTGAACATCATTTATTACCCATCGTGGGAAAAGCGCATGTCGCTTATATTTCCAATGGTACTGTGATCGGATTATCCAAAATGAATCGTATCGTCGATTACTTTGCCAAAAGACCTCAAGTCCAAGAGCGTCTAACTCGTCAAGTTGTACATATGCTACAGTCTGCCCTGGAAACCAAAGATGTCGCTTGTGTCATCGACGCAAAGCACTTGTGTGTTAATTCGAGAGGAATTCGCGACGTAGATTGCAGTACAATTACTGCCGAATTTGGTGGTGCATTTAATAAGCCAGAAGTTAAAAAAGAATTTTTAGAATATCTACGGCTAGAAACTGCATTCTAAACGATCATGAAATCCATTGCTGAACAACGTATTCTAGTATATAACTCGCTAAGCGGAACCAAAGAAGAATTTAAACCCCTTAACGGGAATATGGTTGGGATGTATGTTTGTGGACCAACCGTCTATAACAATGTTCACCTTGGAAATTGCAGAACCTTTATCTCATTTGACATCATCTTTAGGTATTTGAAACACTTGGGTTATAAAGTGAGATATGTACGTAACATCACTGATGCTGGTCATTTAGAAAATGATGCAGACGAAGGAGAAGATCGCATCACAAAAAAAGCGAGGATCGAAGAGATTGAGCCTATGGAAGTGGTTCAGAAATACACAGTTGATTTTCACCGAACGCTTGCCAAATTCAATACGCTGCCCCCGAGTATTGAACCAACGGCTACTGGACATATTGTTGAACAGATCGAGTTGGCCAAACAGATTTTGGAATCTGGTTTTGCTTACGAGGTCAATGGCTCCGTTTATTTTGATGTGTTGAAATTCAACGAAAGTTCAGCATACGGAAAACTCAGTGGACGAAAGCTTAAGGATATGATCCACAATACCCGCGAAACAAGTGGACAAAGCGAAAAGCGAAATCCACAAGACTTTGCATTATGGAAAAAAGCACAACCCGAGCACATTATGCGATGGCCTTCGCCATGGGGCGATGGTTTTCCAGGTTGGCATTTGGAGTGTACGGCGATGAGTACCAAGTATTTGGGTAAAAAATTTGATATCCACGGTGGTGGCATGGATCTAAAATTCCCTCATCACGAATGCGAAATCGCACAGGGCGAAGCCGTTTCCAATTGTTCTCCCGCCAATTATTGGGTGCATGCAAATATGCTTACTTTAAATGGTAAAAAAATGGCAAAAAGTACAGGAAACAATATTTTGCCTAATGAAATCTTTACCGGTGAGAATGACATCATGGAGCGTCCTTTCTCCCCAACTGTCACGCGGTTTTTTATGCTTCAGGCACATTATCGTTCTGTTCTCGATTTTAGTAATGACGCCATGCTCGCTTCTGAAAAGGGCTTTTCTAAATTGATGCAAGCACTTTCCCTTTTGGATTCAATCAACACTGACACGGAAACGACTGGATTTGATGTTACAAAATGGAAACAAAAGTGCTACGATGCAATGAACGACGACTTTAACACTCCTATCCTAATTGCTACCCTATTCGATGCGGCTAAATTTGCACAAAATGTGAATGATGGAAGAGAAAGTATTACCAAAGAAGATCTAAATACCCTTCAGTCAACATTTCATAGCTTTATTCATGACGTACTTGGCTTATCTAAAGAAGTTCAGGGAGTTGATCATTACCTAGAAGACGCTTTACATCTTCTGATAGAATTGCGAAATGATGCTCGAAAAAGAAAGGACTTCGTTACCTCTGATAAAATTCGTGATGAACTCTCCAAAGCTGGAATTATATTAAAAGATGGCTCACATGAAACCACTTTTACTCTAAGACAGTGAAAAGGCTTTTGATTTTTCCATTTTTGGTTTGTATTAAAATATATCAAACTGCGATCTCCCCTTTTTTTCCAGCAACATGTCGGTTCCATCCAAGTTGTTCTCATTATGCAGCAAAATCACTTCAAAAACATGGATTATGCAAAGGACTCAACTTATCCATCAAACGCATCGCAAAATGTCATCCTTGGGGTGGAAAAGGCTATGACCCTGTACCCTAATCGATCAACATCAAAATAGTATATTTACAAAAATTCCAATTATGATTTTATACAAGTTCGAATGGGCACCTAGTGAAACCATTTTCAAAATCGGATCGTTTGGTCTTCATTACTACAGCTTGATGTTTGTGATTGCATTTGCCGTTGGCTTCTACATGATGCGAAAATTTTATCGCCATGAAAAAGTTTCTGAAGAATACCTCGAACCTTTGTTTGTCTTTACCATTGTTGGCACACTTCTAGGAGCACGTCTAGGCGAGGTGTTTTTTTACAATTGGGATTATTATCAAAATAATTTGGCCGAAATTCTTTTACCAATAAAAGTAACTGCTGATGGGGTAGAATTTACTGGTTATCGAGGACTGGCAAGTCATGGGGCTGCCATTGGGATTATCACCTCTCTCTATATATATCAAAGAAAATACACCTACAAGCCTTTACTTTGGATTTTGGATCGTTTGGGTATTACCGTAGCATTTGCTGGAATTTTTATTCGTATTGGAAACTTTTTTAACTCTGAGATTGTTGGGCTATACAGCAACAGTGATTTTGGAGTTGTTTTCCTAAATAGAGGTGAAGTATTACCAAGACACCCTGTGCAACTTTACGAATCTTTTGGTTATCTTGTTGTATTTCTAATTCTCCGTCACCTCTATTGGAATACCCATCGAAAAGATCAGACTGGCTATCTATTCGGCGCCTTTTTTGTCTTACTATTTGGTGTGAGATTCATCGCAGAATTTGTCAAAGAAAGTCAAGGGGGGTTTGAAACATCACTTGGAATTCTATCGACTGGTCAATGGTTGAGTATACCTCTTATTCTTATCGGATTATTTCTCATCCGAAGAGCGCAGTCTAAGATCAGATCCGTTTAGTCTTCCTTTTTTTCTTCGAGGGATTTGTTACGGAGTGTGTCGAACATAATTGGTGTTGCGATAAACATCGAAGAATAGGTACCGACAACTACACCAACAATTAAGGCAAACATAAATCCACGAATTGCCTCACCACCAAAAAGAAAAATAGCAAGTAACACGACTAGTGTAGTCAACGAGGTGTTTAATGTTCGGCTCAAGGTGCTGTTCAATGCACCATTAACCGTTCGATTATACGGCCAACTACTATGTGCTTTTGCATATTCACGAATTCGGTCAAATACAACCACGGTATCATTTAGAGAGTACCCAATTACAGTCAGTATTGCAGCGATAAAGGCTTGATTAATTTCCATATTAAATGGCATAAACGTGTAGGTCAAAGAGAATATCCCCAACACTAACAATACGTCATGGAATACGGCAGCAACAGCACCAAGAGAAAATTGCCACTTTCTGAAACGCAATAAAATGTATAAAAATACCACGATTAGTGAACCGAATACAGCCAAAAAGGAATTGTTTTTGATGTCATCGGCAATTGTTGGTCCAACTTTAATAGATGACATAATTCCAATTTGTTTTTCTTCACTCGTAGTTATAAAGCTGTCATAATCCGTACCATCAGGAAGATAGGTTTGTAATGCGCCGTACATCAACTGTTGAATTTCATCATCTACGGCAGCACCTTCAACATCGACTTTATAATTTGTCGTGATTTTTAGCTGGTTGTCGTTACCAAAGATTTTCGCTTCAGCGTTTCCTAGGACAGCAACGAGGTCGGACTGCACTTCAGCTGAGTTGATGGCCTTGTCAAATCGTACTGTATACGATCTACCACCTACAAAATCTACACCTTGGTTGAGACCATTGGTAAACAAAGATGTCAATGCTACAATGATAAGTAAACCTGAAAGGATGTAGGAGAATTTTCGTTTTGCCAGGAAAGTGATTGTCAAATTTCGGAACAAATTTTTGGTTACAGTCGTAGAGAAATGCAGTGCTCTCTTTTTTCCAACTCTAGAGTCCACAAGAATCCTTGTAATAAAGATCGCAGTGAACAAAGAAGTGGCGATACCAATCAAAAGGGTTGTTGCAAATCCTTTAATCGGACCAGTTCCAAATAAGAATAAAATTAATGCAGTTAAACCAGTTGTAATATTAGCATCTAAGATGGATGAAAGAGCATTTTGAAATCCATCAGAAACGGACAGCTTTAGTCCTTTTTCTCGTGTGAGCTCTTCTCGGATTCTCTCAAATATCAGCACGTTAGCATCAACAGACATTCCAATAGTCAAAACAATACCTGCGATCCCTGGCAAAGTCAGTACAGCTCCTAAGCCAGCAAGGATACCAAAAATTAAAATAAGATTTAAAGTCAGAGCGATATCTGCATAAAGTCCCGCGCGACCGTAATAAAACATCATCCATACCAAAACGAGGAGCAGCGCAATTACAAACGAGTTGATTCCACTTTCAATGGCTTCAGCCCCTAAAGATGGACCGATGATTTCAGATTGAATAATTTCAGCAGCAGCTGGAAGTTTACCCGCACGCAACACATTCGCCAAATCAGTAGCTTCATTAACTGTAAACTGACCAGAGATTTCTGAACGCCCACCAGAGATGGCGCCTTTAGAAACACCTGGGGCAGAGTACACCAAGTTATCGAGAACAATGGCGATGTTTCCATTTTCACGAAAAGCTTTACCAGTCATTTCCTCCCAAATACGAGCTCCTTTTGCATTCATTTGCATACTAACTGCTGGTGAGTTGAATTGATCATAAGTACTTCGCGCATCAACAATCACACTACCCCCTAAAGGAGGGGTATTTGATCGATTGGATCGAATGGCATACAAGTCGATGAGCTCAGAGTTCTGATCGGTTTTGCTCCATAAAAACTTTGTGAATCTAAGTTCGGCTGGCAATAAGTTTCTAACTTCTGATCGTTGAAGGTAGCTATCAAAAGTAACTTTGTCTTTTTCCGCAATGCGAACAAGAACAGGTCCAGGAAAATCGATATCGACAACAAGGTCAAAAATTGGATTTTGAACAACAGAAACCGAGTCTTGTTGTGCCTCAATATCAGCCAACAAATCATCAATTTCTGAATTATCACCTTGTGGTTCTTCTGATGCTTCTTGTGCAACAGTTTGCTTTAAAAGCTCATTTGCTTGAAATAAGAACGAGGTTAGCTTATCTTTTGATTCGGTCTCCCAAAATTCAAGTTGAGCCGTACTTTGCAATAAATTTTTGACACGTTCAATATCTCGAGCTCCAGGAAGTTCAACTAAAATACGCCCTGAATTTCCAAGTCGTTGGATATTTGGTTGGGTCACACCAAATTTATCAATACGCTTTCTAAGAACTTCAAAAGCAGAAACAATAGACTCGTCGATTTTAGTACGAAGAATTGGTTTTACCTCGTCATCAGTCATGTCGATTTGAATATCGTCACTCAAGGTGCGATTCGCAAAGATGCTTGGGCTTGCAAGGTTTTGATCTCCTTTAAGAGATTCAAACGCTATAAAAAAGCTTTCAATATAGCTTTCGTCCGATGACTTTTGAAGTTCATCAGCTTGCGCAAGCGACTGATTGAATAACGGGCTTCGTGTGTTTTCAGCTAGACCTTTCAGAATGTCTTTTACAGAAATTTGTAGGATCACATTGATTCCCCCCTTTAAGTCAAGACCTTTATTGAGTTCTCTGATCTTAGCATTGGAGTATCCAAAATGCTGATCTGTCGAAACAGAGTCGAGATACCGACGCTCTGTTGCATTAAGCACGTCAAAGTAGTTTGAGGTGTTTTCATCGACTTTTTCCAAAGCATAGGCACGAGCGTTGTCTTCAGTTCGATTGACAATAAATGTGAAAGAGAGCTGGTAAACACTTACCAACACAAATAACACGGCGAATAATTTAACCAGTCCGTTATTTTGCATGATCGTTTGTTTTATTCAAAAAGCAAGCAAATATAGTGCTTACTTCTGATACATGTATAATTGATTGTTTACTTGAGAATTCCAGAAAGTGCTTCATTCATCGTCCGCACAGCTGAGGCACTTTTTTCAAAGCTTGCTGACTCCTTATCATTTAAGTTTAAGTCCATGATTTTTTCCCAGCCATTTTTACCGATAATTGTTGGAACACCAATACAGATATCCGACTGATTGTATTCCCCGTCGAGCATCACAGAGCAGGGAATAATTCGTTTTTGATCGTGTAAAATGCTATTGACAAGATAAGCAACTGAGGCACCGGGAGCATACCATGCCGAAGTGCCAAGTAATTTGGTCAAAGTTGCTCCCCCAACCATTGTTGCAGCAGCGACCTCTTCTAGTTTTTCAGCACTGAGAATCGTTGAAATCGGAATTCCATTGTAAGTGGCAAGGCGAGTTAGCGGGATCATAGCCGTGTCTCCGTGACCGCCAATTACCATTCCGTGAATGTCATTGGCAGGTTTCTCTAAGGCCAGGGACAGATAAGTTTTAAAACGACTGCTGTCAAGGGCTCCCCCCATACCAATCACTTTATTTTTCGGCAAGCCAGTAGCTTTGAGCGTCAAATAAGTCATGGTATCCATTGGATTTGAGACAACAATGATTACGGTATTAGGTGAATGTACCAGAACTTGGTCGGCGACACTTTTTACAATACCTGCATTGATTCCTATGAGCTCTTCCCGCGTCATTCCTGGCTTGCGAGGCACGCCTGAGGTGATGACTACGACATCGCTATTTGCTGTTTTTGCATAATCCGAGGTGGTACCAACAATTGTGGTGTTGAATCCTAGGGTAGTGGCTGTTTGCATCATATCCAGGGCCTTCCCTTCTGCAAATCCCTCTTTGATGTCGAGCAAAACAACCTCACTTGCCATGCCTTGATAGGCAATTGCATCTGCACAAGTGGCACCTACGTTACCAGCGCCAACAATGGTTACTTTCATTTTTATTTATGTATGGGTTATTGTTATGTCTTTGTTATTTTCTTAGGCGTCGATATTCGCATATTTTGCGTTTTTCTCGATAAACTCTCTGCGTGGGGGCACTTCATCACCCATCAGCATCGAAAAAATACGATCGGCTTCACCACCATTGTCGATGGTTACTTGTCGAAGCGTCCGATACTCGGGGTTCATAGTAGTTTCCCACAACTGAACCGCATTCATTTCTCCCAAACCTTTATAGCGCTGTACAGAGCTCCCTTGACCAAACTCATTTTGCAATAAGTCACGCTGGTCATCACTCCAAGCATATTGCTGCTTTCCACCTTTTTTAACAAGGTAAAGTGGTGGTGTAGCAATGTAGATATACCCGTTTTCGATAAGCTCTCGCATATAGCGAAAGAAAAAAGTCAAAATAAGAGTAGAAATATGGCTCCCGTCAACATCGGCGTCACACATGATCACAATTTTGTGATAGCGTAACTTTTCTAAATTTAAGGCTTTGCTGTCCTCCTCTGTTCCAATCGTAACGCCCAAAGCCGTATAAATATTGCGAATCTCTTCGTTTTCAAAGACTTTATGCTGCATCGCCTTCTCGACATTGAGAATTTTTCCTCGTAAGGGTAGAATCGCTTGAAAATGGCGATCCCGACCTTGCTTAGCGGTTCCACCTGCGGAATCACCCTCAACCAAAAACACCTCGCACTCTGCAGGATCTTGTGAGGCGCAATCTGATAATTTTCCTGGAAGACCTCCCCCACTCATAACCGTTTTTCGCTGTACCATCTCACGAGCTTTGCGAGCAGCGTGGCGTGCCTGGGCAGCAAGAATAACCTTCTCAACAATGATTTTCGCGTCGTTCGGGTGTTCTTCCAGATAGTTTTCAAGCATTTCAGAAACAGCTTGGGAAACAGCCGAAGTAACTTCTCTATTCCCAAGTTTTGTTTTCGTCTGACCCTCAAACTGAGGTTCTGCAACTTTAACAGAAACAATTGCTGTCAATCCTTCTCTAAAGTCATCACCTGAAATTTCAAATTTTAATTTGTCAAGCATGCCAGAGGCGTCTGCATACTTTTTCAGCGTTGAAGTCAGTCCTCTTCGAAAACCAGATAAGTGTGTCCCTCCCTCATGGGTATTGATATTGTTGACGTATGAATGCAGATTTTCGTTGAAGGACGTATTGTAAACCATGGCGACTTCGACAGGGATGTCATTTTTTGATCCCTCCATCGCAATCACATCGGCGATTAATGGCTCACGATTTTCATCTAAAAAGCGTATAAATTCTCGCAAACCCTCTTTTGAGTGGAACAACTCCCCCTCTTCATTTGGGTCTTTACCTCGTAAATCAATCAGGCGAACGGAGATTCCTTTGTTCAGATATGCGAGCTCACGAAGCCTTCCTGCGAGGGTATCATAATTAAACTCTATCGTTTGTGTGAAAATGGTCGTATCGGGTCGAAAAGTTACTACGGTACCTGTTTTGTCTGTTTTGCCAGTGTTTTTGACAGCATAAAGCGCTTTTCCACGTTCGTACTCTTGTTCCCAAATTTCGCCATCACGATGAACGGTTGCACGCAAATGTTCTGATAACGCATTTACACAAGATACACCGACCCCGTGAAGGCCGCCGGAAACTTTATAAGAATCTTTATCAAACTTTCCTCCAGCTCCAATTTTTGTCATCACGACCTCAAGAGCCGAAACCCCTTCTTTTTTGTGAATACCAACGGGGATTCCTCGACCGTTATCTTCGACTGTTAATGATTGGTCAGCATTTATAATTACTGTGATTTCATCACAGTGCCCAGCTAGTGCTTCGTCGATGGAGTTATCAACGACTTCATAAACCAAATGGTGTAATCCACGAACGCCAACATCTCCGATGTACATGGAGGGTCGTTTTCGAACGTGTTCCATACCCTCAAGGGCCTGTATACTGTCTGCTGAATATTGATTTTTTTGGTTGTTTTCAATCATAGTTCTTTGGCAATTTATTTAACTAAATCACAATCTATCAAAGATACTTTTTATTGAGGAAAATTCACCGATAAAGCACCCCCTAAAAACGTCAAGTTATTAACAATAATGTGTGAAGAAAAGGGGTTAGTATGCATCATTGTGAACCGCTCCAATTGCGCGTCCGGAGGGCTCATTCATATTTTGAAAAGAGGTGTCCCAAGCGAGGGCTGTTGGTGTGCTACAAGCAACAGATGGGACAGAGGGTACGGTCAAAGCCGCAGTGTCGGATGGGAAGTGCTCTTCAAAAATTGATCGATAATAGTATTCTTCTTTGGTTCTTGGAGGTTGCGTTGGAAAACGGTGATGTACAACTTCCATATCGGTATCGCTCACTTCTCTTTCAACGACTTCTTTTAAGCTATCAATCCAATTATACCCTACCCCATCACTGAATTGCTCTTTTTGACGCCAGGCAACGCTCTCTGGTAAATATTGCTCAAAAGCTTTTCGAAGCACCCATTTCTCCATGCGTTCGGGGGTAATCATTTTGTCTTTTGGATTGATTCGCATCGCTACATCTAAAAAATCTTTATCTAAAAATGGAACTCGACCCTCAATTCCCCAAGCTGCTAAAGATTTGTTTGCGCGTAAACAGTCATATTGATACAATTTATCGAGCTTGCGAACGGTCTCGTCATGAAATTCTTTGGCATCAGGCGCTTTGTGAAAATACAAATAGCCACCAAACACCTCGTCCGCACCCTCACCTGAAAGCACCATCTTTATGCCCATAGACTTGATTACTCTCGCCAATAAGTACATGGGTGTTGATGCCCGTACTGTCGTGATGTCGTAGGTCTCCAAATGATAAATAACGTCTCGTATGGCGTCTAGTCCTTCTTGGACGGTAAAGGTCACTTCATGATGAACCGTACCGATATGTTTGGCTACCTTTTGGGCAGCTGCCAAGTCTGGCGAACCTTCTAAGCCAACAGAAAAGGAGTGCAATTGAGGCCACCATGCATCATTCTCATCGTCTGACTCAACTCGCTTTTTTGCAAACTTTTTAGCCAATGCAGAGGTGATTGATGAATCCAAACCACCAGAAAGAAGAACGCCGTAAGGAACATCACTCATCAACTGACGATGAACTGCATCTTCTAATGCTTGCTGTAGTTCATCAATGTTTGTGCTATTGTTTTTCACAACCCCATAGTCTCGCCAATCCCGATTATACCATTTTGTCAACTCCCCTATGGTGCTATCATAATAATGTCCAGGGGGAAAGACTTCGATTTTTGTACAATAACCCTCAAGGGATTTAAGCTCAGAAGCAAAATAAAGTGTTCCATTGGCATCCCAACCAATATAAAGCGGAATAATCCCCATATGGTCACGAGCAGCAAAAAAGGTGTTTTGAACTGCATCATAGAGAACAAAAGCAAAAATCCCGTTCAGCTCATCAACAAAATTGACTCCTTTGTCTTGGTAAAGTGCAAGTATCACTTCGCAATCAGAACCGGTTTGATATGCAAAATCGGATGTTTGTTTGCGTAATTCTCTATGATTGTAGATCTCCCCGTTTGCGGCTAAAACAAGCTGCTTGTCCTCACTGTACAAGGGTTGTTTTCCAGAAGCAGGGTCAACAATAGCGAGGCGTTCGTGAGCCAATATTGCATGTTTAGCAACATGAATACCACTCCAATCAGGACCACGATGCCGAATCTGTTTAGACATAGACAATAATTGGGGACGTAGCTCCTCAACTACTATCTTTTTATTGTAAGCGCATACAATACCACACATATTAAATTTTTTTACAAAGATATATTTTGCATGTATAATTAAAAGACAAACTTGTTTTTTTATAACTATTTTATATTAATAACTAATTTTTAATATAAATTTTATATATTATGAATAAAAATTAAGTGAAAAAGTTTAAGATTGTTTGTGTGATAGTTTTTAATTTAGGGGGCTAAATCATGGATAAACATATTATTTCGTTTGAGGGCGCAACAATCTCACAAGACAAAAAAGTTGTGCTTCGTGAGGTTTCATTTTCATTAGTTGAGGGTGATTTTGTTTATCTCATCGGCAGAACAGGAACTGGAAAAAGTAGCCTTCTGAAGACACTATATGGTGATTTAAAGCTTCGAGAAGGAAAAGGGAAAGTTGTTGATTGTGAGTTGTTAAAATTGCGAGAGCGGCACATCCCAGATTTACGGCGCCAACTCGGTGTGGTTTTTCAGGACTTTCAACTTCTTCCTGACCGAAGCGTAGAAAAAAACCTCGACTTTGTTTTACGAGCGACGGGTTGGAAATCAGCTGACAAACGAAAAGACCGCATAACCGAAGTGTTAGGAGCTGTTGGGCTTGAAGACAAGCTCAAGTTTTTTCCGCATGAACTTTCAGGTGGAGAGCAGCAACGAATTGCGATTTCACGCGCACTTCTCAATAAGCCAAAGCTAATCCTCGCGGATGAGCCAACGGGAAATTTAGATCCAATTACGAGTGAAGAAGTGATGAAACTCCTTCACGAAATCAACCAACAGGGAACAACGATTTTGATGGCGACGCATGATTTTGGGTTGATATCCAAATTTCCAAAAAGAACCCTGATGTGTGAAGACCAACTGGTTGTTGAGGTAAAAAAGTAAATTTAAACTTTTTCAATTAAAGATTTCCATTCAGCAGCAATTTTGTCCATAGATAGATGGGCAACTGAATTCTTTGCATTTGCACGAAGTTTATTGTAAAGCTCAGAATCTTCAATCATACGATTCAAGGAATCAGTCATTTTACCTTTATCATTAGCTTTGACGAGTAATCCGTTTTTTTCATGCTGGATAATCTCTCTTGGACCTGTAGGACAATCATATGAAACAACTGGAGTGCCACATGCCAAAGACTCTATCAATACCATGGGAAAGCCTTCTAACTCACTTGTCATAATCAAAAATTCTGCTTTTTTGAAATACACATATGGATTAGCAACAAAACCCATAAAATGTATTTTTTTTGAATTATTTAGAGTCCTAGCATAAGTCTCCAAGCTTTGCTTTAATTTACCTTGACCTAAAAAAATGAGATGAATGTTGTTTTTGTGGAGTATAGAGTTTTCATAACATTCTAATGCATGATCAAATTGCTTGACATAATCATCCATTCGTCCAACACATAAAACGTATTTATCTTTGAATGAATGATTACTATTTTTGACTCTATCGCTAATATTGAAGTCAAAACCATTGTAAATTGTTTGTGTGTTATTTAACCCTAATAAATTTAATTTATTTTCAATATCGTTAGAAACGCTAATAACCTTAGTTAATTTTTTATATATGTGTCTAAATAGTATTCTAGGTCGAGGGAAATAGATTTCCAAATCTGATCTATGGCAGACGAAAAACTTTTTGGCTTTTATTTTGTAAATAAAAAGGTGTATTAATAATTCACGTATTGGACTTCTTCTCGCCCTTGAATCAATAATTGTATGGGGAGATAAACGCTTAATTAATATACTCCATCTAAAAAAGGCTGAAATGGTTTGAAATGGAAGAAAAGGTGATCCTTTTACAAGTCCAAGTGAAATATGGTTTCCACTATAATTATAATCAACATCATCATAAGCTGTTATAATAGTTACTTTATATCCAGTTGATGAAAGAAATTTTGACATGTCTGCCATAACCCTTTCAGCACCTCCCCTTCCTAGAGACGGGCCTACTAACAAAATATGTTTTTTGGTAAACAACTGTGTGGTTTTAAAATCCTTTTAAACTTAAAAATAAATACAACACTAACTTTAACTAATTTTGGAGCTATGGTCAAACTTTCGGTTCATATTTTAACATATAACTCAGAGGCGTTTATTTCAAGGTGTCTAAGTTCAATAATTGAGCAAAAAACCAACTTTCCATACGAAATCGTAATTGGTGATGATGCATCTACAGACAAAACAGTTGACATTATCAATTCATATACAAACATACTAGATAAAATAAAATTAAAAATTCATGACAGTAATTTGGGGGTGTTAAATAATTTTATTGACACGCTACAAAGATGTAACGGCAAATACATCTTTGATATTGCTGGCGACGATTGGTTGTCAGACCCCTATGCGCTTCAAACCTTAGTGAATGAACTGGATCAAAACCCAACTTTTGGTTTTGTCGATAGTGGGTTTGACTGTTACTACCAACGATCTGGCAAAATCAAATCATTTGTCAATAAAAACATCGTAACATCAGCGAAAGAAGAGTATATCAATAGGCACAAAATTTTTGGTACAAGTTTTATGGGGTGCTGTTACAGGAAATCTTCAATTGAAAAATATGTGGACTTTGACGAGTACAGAAATCAACAAATTGATTTTGAAGATTACCCAATTTTGACAGATTTAATGATGAATTCTGACTTTGGGCTGATCCCAAAAGCATTAAGCGTATATCGCAAACACAGGGATTCTCACTCTCACAAAGCAGATTCTTATTTAAAAGTCAAATTATATTTTGCAGAAAAGTACAACTACTCCAAAACCGAGGTAACAAAAATCCATCAAGTCCATGACGAACACATGCTTCACAACGCCAGTTTGACTAGTAACAAAAAATCTGGGCGCAAACATTATAAACCCTTGCGCAGACCTATCCTACGTAATTTCGTGTATTTTGTATCAAGCCAAAGTCACGTCGCAAGAAAATTCTTTACTCTTTTTCGAAAAATCTAAAATGCTTTCCGAAGTAAATCACCACCCACAACAAATACAAGAAATAGGTCCCTGCAAAAGCCATAGACGCTCCAACGACTCCGTATAGTTCTACAAGAAATACGCTCAGACCAAAAAATACAAGGCCTGAAATCAACTCTGATAAAACAAAGACTGTTGTTAGTTTTTTGGCAATCATAATAAATGAAAAGGTAAACGAAAGCAGTTTTAAAAACGTGCCCAACAACTCCCATTTCAACAGAAATATTGTTTCTAGAAAACTCGATGCGTATAACAATGGAATGACATCATTACCAAACCAAAAGATTAGCAACATCGCAGGGAAAGCCACGACAAATAAAAATTTAACACCCCAAAAAACAACTTTCAACATTTCCTGTCCTGTATTGGCTTCAACGAGTTTTGGTAAATAATACAAGGATATTGATGAAATTGCCAAACCGCTTATAAAGAGTGATAATCTACTATACCCCTCCCAATAAGAAGCAAGTTCAACCCCTGAATGTTCAACAAGCAAGCTTCGAATGACAATTAATAAAGATGGGAAAACCATGGCCGCAACAGCTGACATCAATGTAAAAGACAGTACAGGCTTAAATACAAACAGGCGAAAAGGTTTGCCAAAAAGCATCTGACCAAAATGCCATGATTTACGAATATGAAACCAATAGGTCAAAAGCATGATCACACTTGGAACAAACACGCTCAAAACCAGCCCGAGCTTATTTGTATAATAAATCAAAGCAGTAGAGACCCCCAAAGTCAACAGAGCAGAAATCAAAGTTGATTGCACGATGATTTTATACGATTTCAAGCCATGAAAAAAGGATTGCATCAGGGTATGAAAAACAAAGCAGAGCAAACTCAACACAATCCCCCCTGTAAGCCAAGGAATAAGATTACGATCGTTTTCACCGAGCTGTAAAAGATTCAAGATTTGGTCATATAGAATAAAATAAAGAGCAGTGGAAATAAAAAATCCAACGAGCATAAGTGATAAGCATGCCTGTAAAATAAATGTTTGACGGTCTTTATATTCTCCTGAAAGGTACTTCACCGCACCTTCATATACCCCTGCCCCGCTGATTTGTTGTAGAATCGTGAATACACTTTTTAAATTTCCTACAAATAACAAAGCAGGAGAACCTAAAAACACAACAATCATTTTATTGATAACAAGTGAAGAAATGGCTTTGACAAACTGCGCAATCCCGTTTAGAACTGTGTAAAACGTCCCTTTTGAAATCATCAGTTCATCAGCTTTTCGAGAATGGAATAATTTGCGATGTTGATCTTATAAAAATCATGGGTCAGGGCGCTCCCTCCAAAACTCTCTTTCCAATAACTCAATGTATGATTAAGCACTCGACCATTGTCCTCGTTGGAGTGACCAAAACTAAAATAGTCAAATTCACTGCTCTTCTTTTGAATAATATGAGCAAATAGTGCAGAAAGTGCATCCGTAGATTTCCCATAAGGGGTTGCAGAAATATATTGTGCCAAAGATGTTTTTCTGGTGTTGAACAAGGTTGTTCCGCCTAGGATTTTATCTCCTTCATAAATATCGTATTGTTTGATATGATCTGGAAATGTATCTTTTAAGAACTGAATTTCTTGAAGAGAATGGACGGGTGTACCCCCATGGCTAATCTGCAAATTGGGAATTAGGACCTCATTCCAAAAGGGTTCCATATTGTCTGTTTCATGGATTTGAAAATCGTATGAATTAGCCGATTTAATTTTTCGCTTTCGATTTTCATTGGGTTTAAAGGAAGATGGCCGTAAACAAATCGCAGCGTCTCTGCGATATAGTTCCGCTTGGACAACAAACAAAGCATATTGAATTTCTTCCGATGGCTGTAGGTGATAAAGAGCTGGGGTTTGCTTGATGATGAGATTTAAAAATCCTTTGTCGGCATAGTATTTCAATAGTACTGCAAAAGCAGCCAAAGCATCACTGAGCTTTATTTGTTTTGGCAACACCAATCCCCCATAACTCAAACCTTGATGAGAATAAATTGTATGTCCATCACTGTTGGCCGGAAAAACGGCAATAAGCTTTTCGTTCTTGTAAACCAACAGTGAAGCATCTGTAAAACGGTCGCCATGATAAGCGATAAATTTACGCGTGAGCATAAAAGTTCCATTTTTGGATCTTTCTACAAAATCATCCCAAGCTTTACTAAGGGAATCCGTACATCGCTCAATTTTATATCCTCTCATGAACTGAACAGAAAACGTAAAATTACTCAATAAATTACCCGAATTGTTTTTCCTGTCGTTTGCGCACGTTTTCGTCGAGGTAGATTTTACGCAATCGTTGGGAGTTTGGGGTCACCTCCACATACTCATCTTTTTGAATATACTCCAATGCCTCTTCTAAGCTAAACTGAATTGGCGGTGCGAGCTTGACTTTATCATCAGATCCCGCAGCACGTACATTGGATAGTTTTTTGGTTTTGGTCACATTGACAACCAAATCATCCGCTCGCGAATTTTCACCAATTACCTGTCCCGTATAAATTTCTTCTCCAGGGTGAATGAAAAATTTACCGCGGTCTTGCAATTTGTCCAAGGAATAAGGGATAGCTGTTCCCTTCTCCATCGAAATCAAAGAGCCATTGATTCTCCCTTGAATCTCCCCTTTGAAGGGTTCGAATGCAGTAAATCGGTGATTCATAATAGCCTCTCCCGCTGTCGCGGTGAGAAGTTGGTTTCGCAAGCCAATAATTCCGCGTGATGGGATCTTGAATGAGCAAATCATTCGTCCTCCTTTTGGCTCCATCGCTACGATCTCACCTTTTCGTGTAGTAACCATTTCAACTGCTTTACCAGAAACCTCCTCTGGCAAATCAATAGTAAGTTCTTCTACAGGTTCGTACTTTTTTCCATCAATCTCTTTGACGATGACTTGTGGCTGCCCGATTTGGAGCTCATACCCCTCTCTCCGCATGGTTTCGATTAGCACGGACAAATGCAACACCCCACGTCCATATACGATAAACTTGTCAGCTGTTTCGGTTTCTTCCAAACGCATGGCAAGGTTCCGTTCGAGTTCTCTCTCCAAGCGGTCTTTGATATGACGAGACGTTACAAATTTTCCTTCTTTTCCAAAAAAGGGCGAATCATTGATGGTGAACAACATACTCATCGTGGGCTCATCAATCGCAATGGTTGGCAGTCCTTCGGGAGATTCGATATCCGCAACAGTATCACCGATTTCAAAATCATCTAAACCGACAATGGCGCACAAGTCTCCCGCACCTACTTCTTCTACCTTTTTTCTTCCTAGTCCGTCAAAAACGAGTAATTCTTTGATTTTGGACTTCACGATTGAACCATCCCTTTTGACTAATGAAACTGCATCAGATGCTTTTAGCACACCTCGTTGCAATCGACCAATGGCAATCCGACCTGTGAATGAAGAATAATCCAATGAGGTGATCAGCATTTGTTTGGTTCCGTCTTCTACTTTTGGGGAAGGGATATGTTTGATGACAGCATCCAGTAAGGGTTCAACCGAATCTGTTTGGACTTGATAATCCTCCGACATCCAGTTGTGTTTTGCTGATCCGTATAAGACTGGAAAATCAAGTTGCCATTCTTCTGCACCGAGCTCAAACATCAAGTCAAAAACCGCTTCATATACCTCTTCAGGAGTGCAGTTTTCTTTATCGACTTTATTGATAACGACTATGGGTTTTAGCTTTAGACCAATTGCTTTTTGCAAAACAAAGCGAGTTTGAGGCATGGGTCCCTCAAAGGCATCAACCAACAACAAAACACCATCAGCCATGTTAAGAACACGCTCAACTTCGCCGCCAAAATCGGCGTGACCAGGCGTATCAATAATATTGATTTTATTGCCCTTATACGGAACAGAAACGTTTTTTGAGAGTATCGTAATGCCTCGTTCACGTTCCAAGTCATTGTTGTCGAGAATCAGCTCGCCCTTAGATTCATTTTCACGAAAAAGTTGGCAGTGATGAAGAATTTTATCAACCAAAGTTGTCTTACCATGGTCTACGTGCGCAATAATTGCAATGTTTCGGATGTTTTTCATTTCCAATTTTATCGGCGCAAATGTACATTTTTTACGGCGAGTTCGTTGATTTCTTAAGCAAATCCTAAATCAGTATTTTTACATCATGAAATCATTTCAAGATTGTCTATCAACCTCTAACTCCTTTTTCCTTCTTGCTGGCCCTTGTGCGATTGAGGGAGAGGAAATGGCGATGCGAATCGCAGAGCATATGGTTAAGATCACAGAGCAACTTGGAATTCCTTTTGTATTTAAAGGGAGCTTTAAGAAAGCAAATCGCAGTCGTTTGGACAGTTTTATAGGCATTGGAGATGAAAAAGCATTAAAAATTCTACAAAAAGTAGGTGTTGAATTCGGAGTTCCAACAGTTACCGATATTCACGAAGCCGATGATGCTGTAAAAGCAGCTGAATTTGTAGATGTCCTTCAAATCCCTGCCTTTTTGGTTCGTCAAACAGATTTGATCGTCGCCGCTGCGAAAACAGGAAAATACATCAACTTAAAAAAAGGACAGTTTATGAGTCCTGAAAGCATGCAACACGCAGTTGTGAAAGTAACTGATTCTTCTAATGAAAACGTCTGGATTACTGATCGCGGAACCATGTTTGGATATCAGGACTTGGTGGTTGACTTTCGTGGGATTCCTGTGATGAAAGCTTTCGCACCTACGATTTTGGATGTGACTCATTCATTGCAACAGCCCAATCAGGTAAGCGGTGTGACAGGTGGACGCCCTGAAATGATTGAAACAATGGCACGAGCAGGGATTGCAGCTGGTGTTGATGGTCTGTTTATGGAAACTCATTTTGATACAAAACATGCAAAGAGTGATAGCGGAAATATGCTTCCGTTGGAACTCATGGAAGGTCTTTTAACACGACTTCACAAGCTTTACCAAGCTACTACCGCATTGTAATTCATCTTCAGCTGAAAAATGTTATTTTTGCAATGCTCTACTTTTTGAGAAAGTTCATTGAAACACATCGGGGTCGACTGGTATTGACAGCGAGATAGATGTGACGGTAAGCAAGTCGAGCGCTGGACTACAGCTCGTAAATCTCATAGTACCACCATTTTAAATGGCGAGAATAACTACGCTCTTGCAGCCTAATCGACTGAATTATAGTAAGTCCAGGCCTTTGTCCCACTAGGTGGGAAGGTAAGATGTCTTGGTGCGGCCCTTGTTGACGGCAACACAATTCAAGGCACCATTAAAGTCAACATAGAAATCTTGGTGCTTCGACAGGATTTTAAATCAAAGAAGATAAGGTATGGATAGGCGGTTTTCGGTCAGTCTATATTCGAAAATTAAACGAAAACTAAACTTGTAGAAAGCAGTTGTGTCACTTGTTTGGACGAGGGTTCGATTCCCTCCGACTCCACCAAACCGGACAAACTCATATTTTTTGAGATTTGTCCTTTATCAA
>CEUM01137958.1_pt1 | contig 23825 bp, 18 predicted proteins | sample 356421 | NCBI WGS metagenome assembly CEUM01 (sample SAMEA2622716, study PRJEB7988) | marine metagenome | biome: marine biome (ENVO:00000447); feature: surface water layer (ENVO:00002042); material: "saline water (ENVO:00002010), including plankton (ENVO:xxxxxxxx)" | depth 5 m | reverse complement strand
CTTGTCAGCAGGCAGGTCAATATAAGAAATAAAAACAGACGTTTCATGACATACTCCTTTACGAGCCACAGTATTGAGTAGCGGCTCCATCATAATGAGGAATACCACAACAGGCTGTCGCTAGCCAGTTGCTCCTCTAAAAAAAAGGGCTGAAAGACCATCCCCATCAGACTCTTCAGTATGGGAAAAAAGACGGTACCCTACAACCACATGCATCATTACGATGCTTTCACACTTATTGTTACAACGTGGGTAAATACGTCATTTGACGCGTGTCACCGAAGCCCCGTGCACCTTATCCGGACGCAGTTCGAAAATCCGATCCGCAGCTTCGGCAAAGAGATCGAGGGGGTGGTGGCTGATGACCAGCAATTGCAACGACAGCTTGTTCGCTATCTCGTTGATCAACTGCATGAACTTGGGGATTAGCGCCGGTTTGAGCCAGCAATCCTGCTCATCAAGCACCAGAAATGGGCGATGTTGATGCTCGGGCAACTGGGACAAAGCAATGAGCCGAAGTCCGACAGAGAGGATATTACATACGGAACCACCTTGCCCTGTCATTATATCTTCGATCTCATCCTCATTGCCGCGGTTCTGAATCCTGAACTCGATCTGTAGCCGGTTGTTTTTGATCTCCCGCTCAGTGACGACCACGCGGTCCTGTCCAAGGATTTCTCGAATGGCATGGGTCAGATTCAACTCGACTTCATCCAGTATCTTCCCGAACAACGCCTTTGAGAGTTCTTCCAGGCGGTCACGCGCACTGGGGGCTAAAACAAGGAAATCCCTCGCCGAATCCAAGTGACCCCGGACACGCTCATGCTCATTGTGCAGCCCTTCTGCCAATGCGGACAACCGATCAAGGCGCCGTTCGACCGCCCGAAGATCTGGGAGAGTCGGGGATTCCACTACTGATCTCCATCCACACGGTTTTCAACCGCAGCCAGATCCGCCTGAATTTTCCGAACGTGCTGGGAATACTCGGCCACGACCTGCTCGTTTTCCTGACGTTTTTGCTGCAACAATGCCTGCAACTCCGCCGGATCACTGGTTCCGTACTCGGCCTGTGCCTGCTCTTTGAGAGCATCCAGTCGGCTGGAGAGGTCAGCGACCTGCTGCTCGGTCCGGACTTTCTGGTCGCGCAATTGTTCATATTGATTTCGAAGATTGGCAAGCTCCTGTTCCAACTGCACATCCTGATTATTACCAAAACCATTCTGAGTATTATTCATTATCTATGACCTCCTCGTAGAGTTCCCATATAAGTGCACCTTCGCGGGTCTCGCGCTGCACATTGTCTACCAAAAACTGTTTCAGACCCATGCCTTCCTGGGTACGTTGCCAGGCCAACCGCTCAAGCCCTTTCACATAATCCGACTCACTGACACTGCTTTCTTCCTGCACCGGGAACGCCTGATCGGGAAACACCACATCAAACGGCTCATGAGGAATGACCCACTTTTCCAATTCTTCTGCCCCCGGGGTCCAAATAGCCGCTGCAGGCTTTCGCACCTTGGACAGTTCCGTGAACGTCAGACGGGTAATATTGCCGGGGTTGGCCCAAGTGGTCTGGCCCTTGCGTATGGTCGGCTGTGGCCGATGAATATGTCCGTTAACGAGCCAGTCGATACCGGGCAGCTCCTTGATGGAGTAGGCACGGTCGATAAATTCGGGGAAGCGGATATTGTGATGCGCCACCCAGATCACGGTATCCGGCGTATCTTCTTCCTGTTCATACGATTTGGGTAATGGTGTTCCATCCGGGCTGCCGCAGACGAGCGTTTGTGTATCCCCGGTATCCAGAACGAACTGGGGACCATATTCTTTCATCAAACGAACAACGCCAGCCGCCTCCAAAACAGCCAGACTGACATCACTGGTGAAACGGGACTGGTACTTGTCGTGGTTGCCCACCAGAATCCAGATGTTGTTTTTACCCGGATGCTCACCAAAAATGCGGATCAACTCCACAAGCATCTTGTTGGAGTTGTCTCTGGGCCAGTGAAAGACATCTCCAAGGAAAACCACAGGCATATCCAACGCATGGGCATGCTCAAGGCACGCCTCCAACTTGCTCATGATCTGATCAAGATAACCATCGAGCCGCTGTCCCGGCGGAGTGTCTGCCAGATGGGGGTCGCCGATGAAAAACAACCCTTTACCTTTTACGATATCAACACCCATGACCACACCCCCGATCAAGGAAATCTCCGGCGTTCATGTCACCACCGCATGTGGGACACTGACCTATGGCCTCAACCCGTTCCGTAATGGTGGACTGCAACGACTCCAACTGTTTCTCCAAGTCCTGCAACGCAGCATCATACTTATTTTTGTTCACCGCCAGGGTCTGCATCTCAGCAAGTAGCACCTCCAATTCACGGGGCGGTTGAACGACCGGAGGCTGTAGCAGCGTATCCATGACTTGCATCCGCCGATCCCCTCTGCTCCATCTGGTTCGGGATGCGATCATGTCGTCTATGAGACTGGATAGATGACGCGTATCGTGAAGCGTGGGGGGAGCGGAAAGGCCTGATATCGTTGACGCCTGTTCTCCCATTCGTACCAGTTGTCGTTCTACTCCAAGGAGTTGCTCACAAAACGACGCAAGACGTTTGGTATCATGAATATCCGAAGGTTGAGCCAAACCCTGTAAAACCTGATTGGCCGATGCAGTTCGCCTGTGATCGTCTGTCACCTGCTTCAATTGTGCGAGGAGTACATGAAGGCTTTTCACATCCTGCAATTCAGGCGCTGCCTGCACCGCATTCAGGACCTCGACCCGTTGTGACTGGATATCGAGAATGCGACGAACCGCCTCCTGTTCATTAACCGTTCGCTCAAGCGTTGGGATTTGCTGCTGGAGAGTATGCAAGGCCGCCTCTGTTTCCCGTGCCTGCTCCACGGCCATGGTGATATCCGGCAACGATTCAAACGCATCCAGTGCCGTTTCCACTTCATGTAGCCGATTGGAGTGATCCCGCTCTTCACGCTTGGCATCCTGCGTCCTGCGCTTCAGGAGATTTTGCATGGCTAACAGGTGCGCTGATTCAGTGGATGCCGCAAAAAAAGCGGCGGCGTCAGAACCGGGGCTATTGAGCAGAAAAACCGGATCACGCTGATTGCCCACATGGACATCAATGGGATCCTTGTTTCCCTCCAGTTCAACCAGATTCAGTCGCAGGGCAGCAAGCACGTCTTCGGGAGGTTTGCGGCCGAACTTCCAGTACTCCTGCGGCTCATCGGCTCCGGGTTGCCAAATTTCATATCCGGGTGAGCGTTTATTACGAATCCAGACAACGCGAACGCCATCATCCATCTCCAATGTCACACGCGCTTCTTTGGCTCCATGCCGAATGAAATGCTTTGGCACCGGATTGGTGGCGATACAACGAAGGGCTTCCACAATGGCGGATTTACCGGTGTTATTTGGTCCGGTGAGGGCGTTAACCCCAGGACCAAGCTCCAACTCGGTGTGCTCGTGCGCCATGAAATCCTGGAGAATTATCTTCGTTATCATTGGATTACCGTTGTAATAAAAAGCATTATATTGATCATAAATAGAAAAGTATCGATACCCTTACGGTTGTTCTGCGCCATGCCCGACCTGTAAAGGGTCAACCTCATATCCATGCTCATGCAGAATATCCAGGGCCGTACCCACCCCGAGCACCACGTACTGTATACATTTTCGGATCAACCGCTTTTCCCTGAACCGCTCCTGCCCTTCTGGCGAGGAAAAATCGCAACCGATCAATGCTTCGCAGTTCAGCGATCCACAGCGGTTTTCAAAGCGTTCGATGAACTCCTGAACCAAAACATAGGCAGGCTCGTAGTCTTCGCCGGGAGCCGACCGCCCTGCATACAACCCAAGCCCCATGATGACACCGGAAACCACGCCGCATTGACCGCACGTACGCGATGCACCACTGCAAAAGCCTGTGGCCAGAGGAATGTAAGGTGTTGCATCAATATCACCAGCATCCGCAAGGAGCTTCAGAGAGGTCTCGGCACAATACAGCTGCCCGCCACCGAAAATTTCCGCCACACGGTCCGTCAGTGTCATTTTTTCTGTCTGTGTATTATCCATCACGCGTTACACCTCAAATATTCACAATAATTCAGTGCGTCCTCGGTAAAGCGAGTCTCTCCGCCCCTTCGCTCGTGTAATACCAATGGTGGCTCAACCCGAAGTCCGGGCGACCCTGCCTTAATCGCTTCCATCAGTACGATCTTGGGTGGCGCATCCAATCGACCATACACCAACCGCATCCGCTTGGGCTCCAACTTGTTGTCATGGAGCGTCGTCATGATCTCCGAAAGTCGTTCTGGCAGATGAACAAAGGCAAATTTGCCGCGGGTTTTGAGGGCCACAGCCGCACACCGGACAAACGATTGAAGGCTCCCACGGTGTTCGAATCGGGCAGTCTTTCGTCCCTCGCCACGGCTTGCCCTCCCCCGATCCAACTCACGATAGGGCGGGTTGGAAACCACGAAATCCACCACCGCATCAGGACGCCAGGTTGCCACATCTCCATGCTCTATCGTCAAGCTATCGGTAAGCATTAAGTGCTCGACATTGCTCTTTGCAGAATCACATGACGTGGTGTCGATTTCGACACCGGTGATCGTCAATCCCGGCTGACGAAGAAGCATCCCTATACCAACGACGCCACACCCGCACCCGAGATCAATCCCGACTTTTCTACGCCCAGGAGAGGCAAAGCAGGACAGAAGCAATGAATCGAGAGAAAAACGATATCCCCCCTCCGGCTGGTTCATACCCCGTGGAAAATACTCTCGTCGAGCCAGCACGGTTTCAGCATCGACCATCTCCAATTATCCCTCGCTCCGCTTTCTGCGCATACGCGCCCGTATCAAATCAACAACCATGGTCGCTTCCGGCATCCGCAACTTATGCGCGGCGAGCAGATAAAACGCTACCCACGCCGGGATGCAGGCAACCCACCACGGATGCCACGCCACGGAATACCACGCTCCCACACCAACACATCCGCTGACCGCGACCACTTTGACCGCGCTGCCCAAAGCAATAAGCTGACTTTTTCGCCTGCGCATCAGCAAGACATAGAGCAGGAGCCAGTTGAGCATGGAAGAGAGACTGACCGCCAACGCCAAACCGACATGCCCGATCGATTGCATCAGGAGCGCACCGGCCCCCACATTGACCACCAGACAAACCACGGCAATACGAACCGGCGTCTTGGTGTCTTCCAGCGCATAGAACCCCGCCACCAAAGGACGGGAAAGCGCTATGAAGGGCAACCCGATGGAGTAGGCGACCAGCGCGCTCCCCGTTGCCACGACAGCCTCGGGCGAAAACGCTCCTCGCTCGAACAGCAGGGCGACAATAGGGTCGGCCAGCGCAATCAACCCGGCCGCAGACGGTACGGCAATGAACATGGTCAGTCCGAGGGTTGACCGAAGCGCTCCGTCAAACGCGCCCATTTCCCCTTTGGCCGCCAGCTTGGAAAGACTGGGCAAGGCCGCAGTGGAAACAGCAATGCCGAACACCCCAAGCGGGAATTGCATTAATCTGTCAGCGTAAAATAGATAGGAAACCGATCCGACCGGAAGGAATGAGGCAAGCAACGTACTCAGCAGGATGTTCACCTGATAGACGGCGGCACCAAAAACCGTGGGCAGCATGAGCAACCCCATGCGAATGACACCCTTGTTCTTCCACGACCAGACACCGCGCCATGAGAACCCGGTAGCCTTGAGGAACGGCTGCTGCAACATCCACTGGCCAAGACCACCGATCAGCACACCGTAGGCCATGGAGTAGGCGACATTGTAGCCGAAGTAATAGCCGAACAGCGCAGCCCCGATCAGGGCGACATTCAAAATGATAGGCGCCAGTGCAGGGGCAAGAAAGTGATCTCGGGCATTGAGAATCCCCATGCACAAGGCAACACTGCAAATAAGGATGGCATACGGGAAGCAGATGCGTACGATCTCGACAGTGGCATCGAACAGCTCTGGATTGTCGATGAACCCGGGCGCGATGACCATGGTCAGCGGGCGAGCCAACCACATCACCAACAAGGTAATCCCCCCAAGGATGACACCAAGCCAGACCATGGCCGAACGGGCCATCTCCTGAGCGGCCTCATCCCCCTCTTCCTCGCGGATTCGGGAGAAGACCGGTATGAACGCCATGGTCAAAGAGCCTTCGCCAAATAGCCGACGCAGCAGGTTGGGAATACGGAAAGCCACGAAAAATGCATCGGCGAACAACCCGGCCCCGAGGGTGAAGGCAACGATGACATCCCGCACAAACCCAAGCAGCCGGGAAAGCAGTGTTGCTCCCGCAACCACGGCCGCCCTCTTTGCTATGATCTTTCCATGCTTGTTCAATGTTTGGTCTTTTTTATAAATATAAAGTTATCGAAAACCTATCGATTTTATCGGCTCAAATGGTAGTCTAGGTTTTATCTAGAGAAATACAACAACTCATATAGGTTGGCATTTTGGGCAGAATGTCGAGGTTCGCCCAGCCACCTTGGCAACATTCAGGCACGAGTCGCACCGGCGGCACAGTTCACCTTTTCTGCCATACACAAAAAAACTGTTTTGGAATGCACCGGCATCACCATCTGCGTTGACATAATTTCGTATGGAACTGCCGTTTTCTGCAATAGCCTGTTGAAGCACCTTCTGCAATTGGCTGAACAACTCCACCAGCAAGTCATAATCCACATCGCAGGCACGGGTGGCCGGATGAATACCAGCCCGGAAGAGTGACTCATCCGCGTAAATATTGCCCACACCGCTAACAATCTGCTGATCGAGCAGTAACGCCTTGATCCGCCCTTTACGGTCTGCGACTCGTTTCGCAAGGATCTCCGGGCTGGTCTCCAACGGTTCAGGTCCAGCCTTTTTCAGAAAATCCCATTCCTTCAGTTGGCCAGGCCCGAAGAGACGCACATAGCCAAATCGACGCATGTCGGAAAACGACAGGAGCGACCCGTCATCCAGCGACATCATCAACCGATCGTGCTTCTCGGGAGAACGCATGACGCTATGCACCACCCGACCGGTCATTTTCAGATGGAAGGCCAATGTATGCCCATCAGCCATCTCCATAAGGAGTATCTTGGCACGTCGATACACACGCTGAATGGTTTTGCCTGGCAAGGCGGGAAGAAGGGTATCCGCTGGATCGCTCAGGCGGGTCAAATCAGCATGGACGATCATATCCACCATCCGACCGGACAGTGTAGAGTGCAGTCCACGGGCAATTACTTCGACTTCAGGCAATTCAGGCATGTCATGTGGTACCCGAAAAGGCGGGGTCTGAAAAGGATTCAGTAACAACCGGCAGACGGTTCCGCATAGCTGGCAGAGTCGGATTGAGATAAAGGATTTCGGGCTGTTTACATATTGTAATCATATCGTAAACAATCAAAAACGGTAACCCAAACGGACACCTAGGTTATCCATTCCTTCATTGGGATCAGATATATACGCATTGGACATGTGCTCGTATTGCAGTGAAACGTTCCAATTTGATGTCAGCCGATACCCAATGGCACCCCCTACACGAAAGAGCAGCGAAGAGCCGAACGATTTCCGGTCATTGTCATCCGTATCCAGTTTCCCGTTATGAGCAGAACCACCGAGGTTCAAGTCCACGAAAAAGTCAGGAGTAAGATCGTATTCCCAGGTTAGCCCAGCATACACATGTGAGGTGTCACCCGCGGTATTCAACGTCGCCCCTACGTGCGGGCGCGGAGCAAAAAGGGCGGACAGGACCTCTGGCGAAACGAACAGTATCTCACCATTTACATCCACTCCCTGCTCCCTTTTGAAGCTCCAGAAATCGATATCATGAGAGTACACACCGCCCCGCACCTCGGATATGAACGCTGGCTCACCAGCACTGACCGATGTCACGACTAAACAGAGCAGCAGGACAACCAACAATTGAGTACGCAACATATAACCCCTCCATGCTTGGATTTCCCCCTGCATGTACACTGTTTGCGGTTTAATGGCGAATACTCTGGTGGCAAATGGTCAACACAGCCGAAAAATCCCCTGCCCTTCCGACAAACAACGGGAAGGACAGGGGAGTGATGAGTAACGATTTGAAAACAAGTCAAACAGCCGTAATTAATCGTTGTTTGACGCTTTCAGCCAGCAGCAGGTTATTTCTTGCAAAACATATCCAGCATAAGCTGTTCGCCTTCCGGTGCAACACTGATCCAGTAGACCAGATCACCGCTGAACCAGATCAGATGCCCCTGACCCATGCCTTCAAAGCGATAGACGGCGGTAGTTCCATGGTCCATCCGGCTGGGATTCTTGAATGGGGAGCGCGGATTCTCGTACATCATATGCACCATCTGTCCGGTCTGTCGGCGTGCTTCTTTTTCGGATGAGACCCGGGAAACCCACACTTCGGCTGGCCGAATCTTCTCGCCCGGGACCGCATATCTTGCCACAACACTTTCTTCGGCTGGCAGCGATTTACCGTGCAGCTTATCCACTTCCTCCTGGGCAGCATCACCTGTCACCAACTGAATGCGATGCATGTCGCCAACTCGCTCAGGCATGAGGTCGCCAAGAGAAGCGGCCAGAGCGCTTCCTGCCGAAAGCGCGATGAACAGAAGCAGCAACAAACATTTCTTCATCATTTTTTTCCTTATCGTAACTTGTTAAATGCCCACTAAAAAAGACAAAGCAGCTTACCGGACACTTTCCGACTCTGCCTTCCCCTTTTTGCCTAGCTTACCAACATTGACGGAGAAAACCGCTTCGCCGCGACGCACGACAAAGACCAGATCCTCATCCGCTTTATACACTTTGGTTCCTGCCATATGCAGACTGAAAAGATAGTCGAGCGGGATATCGGCAGCTTCGAGCAGCACATCCCCGGGGCGCAATCCGGCCTCGTCTGCGCGGGAGCCTCGTACAACCTGTTCGACCAGCAAGCCACCTTGCCCTGTAGCCACAAGGGTGGCCCCCATTTTGGAGCGGTACTTATCCGGACAGTAGAAAAACACATCGCCTGAATCCTTATCAAACGATCCACCACGCCACGGCATGACAATCAAAGTCTCGGCATCGGGATCAAACTTTTTCAACCGACGGGCGATCCCCCAGCCATTTTCCACATGGGCGCTCCCTGCTATGATCACTACCGGCCAGTCGTATCGCTTGCGTAGCGCTACAGCCTCCTCAGCCATCTTGGAATCCCAAATGGACTGTACAAGGAAAAACCGCTCACGCTGATCCGGGTCGTCTGTATCCCGCGTGCTATGCTGGGCAAAGACCTCGTCCAAGAACGCTTTTTGCTCCTCGGCAGGAGGCACAATTTCAGCAGGTAACAACGCACGCTCTTCGTCGGTCAACGATTCAAGGCCGCCTTCGGTTATCTTCTTGGTCACGGACCTTGGCGCATTCAGACCGGATATGGGCAGACTGTGTTCACGGACAATCTCGAACAACCCTTCAAAAAGTGAATAGGGGTACCCCCACCGCTCACTCCATTCAAGCTCCTCCTCCAGATCAGCCACTTCGATCATACCCGCGGCAAAGTCATCCAGCACGGACTGCTTATCCACGGCAACCATCTCCAGACCCACAGCAGGTGGCGTGTCACTCTGGGATAACCACGAAACTATCTGTTGCTGTATGGAGTGATCACAAATATTTTTATGACCTTCACCCAACAATATGTAATCCTTTCCTTTAGCCATATCCAAAACCGCATCCAGAGAAAGCCGTTCCCCTTCGGGGGAAATGAAATCACCGCTGGACGGCACAAACGTCACATCCAATGGAGGATGCTCGACACGCTTCATACAGGCCCCCAAAGCAAAGGTCAGACACAACAGCAGGCATATGGGCGTTTTTTTTCTGCTCAGCACTCGTTTACTCAAATTCATCGCTACTCCGCTTCGTTCAGGAAAACTCGTGATACCAAATTGCCATTGGCACATTCCGGCTATCGTATTGCGGCGGTGAGGGGTAAGATCGCAGACTCCCCGCCGACGACCATGCCGTCACAGCCAGTATCATGGCATCAGGAATGTCATCCCGGGCCACGTCTTTTCGATAGTAACTGTTCAACGCCTTTTCATACAAGGTGTGAACACCCGGATGGCGGCTTCGGATAACGGCAAGCCGTTCCTCAATGCCCTCCGGCGACTTCTTACCATGTATCAATTCCCGTCCCGCCGCCAAGGAAAAGCACAATTCAGGATGACTTTCCCGCACGACTTCACGACACGACGGATTTGCTTGCACCACACAATCGACATCCTTAATCTTCGGCACAATATTCCAGAATTGCTTACTTATCATCTTTCCGGTAAGTTGCCGATTTACCTCGCATGCCACCGGATAATCCGGAGCATCCAGTACCTCGCGCACCCCTGGCGTGAAGATTGACGCACCTCTCCCTCCAAGCCGTTTACGGGCCAATGAATCGGCATGGCGAACATACGGGGCGCAGTCCGGCAGGCCGATGGGGATATCCACCATGATGCACGCAGCCGTGTCGTGTGCAGCCCACAGAGAAGTGAAGGTCGCATACAGCGAGCATGACACCCTGTTTTCTTCAATGATAACGGCAAACCAGCCAGCCCGACAGCCGTCCACTCCCACATATTTCATCGTCATTCCATACCTGTGGTCGTACGTCTGCGCAATAATCTTCGCTTTTTTGCACTTTTTCCCTGAAACAGCTCTTTAAAACGGCAATATCACGCTGTTTTCTGGACTTTCTTTACATTTTGAGGATACAGCTTTTCATGGATCGCATGGATGCAAAGGCGATCATAGGAGAACTGATGAGCGACGCATCGTTTGAAAACATATGTATTTTTCATATTCTGGATGGCCTTCGTGACGGCTTGTCTCACTTCTCGCAGCCATGTCGTGTCGCACTTATCTACTCGGAAGGCCCCACTTCTCCTCCACGCATCTGCGATCCTCAAGGATTGCTTGAAGGACACGAGCCAAAACTCCGCGATTATTACCTTTACAGCAACAAGTGGCGGCAATATCCCACGCCAAGCCGCGCCGTGCATGTGATGGAGGACGAGGGCGACCGGCTCGGCATGTCCGGTATCATCACCCTGGCCGCCAAATCAAAGCACATGCACTATCAGGCATGGTTCACCGATGAGCACCCCGACATGTGCTCCACCGGTCCCACCAAGCGCTGGCTGGAATACGCGGCAGGACTCCTTTCCCAGAATTTTGCCACAAGGGATGTGCAAAACCTCGATACAGCGGGCTTTGTTCTCCAGCACTGCTCCACGCACGCCGTACGCGACTTCATCGTCGATGAACGCAGCAGACAGGGATGGCTCGACACCAACATCCGCATCTACCCCTTCCTCGATTCCATTCTCGGCGTATCCAGCACGCAGGAGGAAGGCGAATGGCCCCGTGGGCGTGTGGTAGTGGTCGAGCCGAGCCAGATGGAGCGAGTCCGCTTTGTCTGTCGTTTCCCAGAGATGGAACAACCCCGCCTCGAGGATCACAAGCATGTTCGCAAGCTGTTGCAGGCCGTCGAGGAATCAGGTCGCGTGCTCGTTTCAGACGGGCAGCGCATACTGGGTGTCGCCATAGGCCCCATGCCGGGATCATACATGGCGGCTCAGTTCAGCGGCAGGCATGGATTTTTGTGGCTCAAGAATTCACTGATCTGCAGTTTTTATGAGGGGAGATTTCACTCCTCCAACCTTCGGGCCAATCTGGTCCAACTGGAAGAGCAGCTTCTTGAGACCGACATGTCCATGGAAGACCAGCACACCCTGCTCCAGATTGTTTCGCTCATGGTAAACAGAGTGCGCGACCGAAAGCACGGCTGCACCCTCGTCATTGATACGGCCGTCGAGCCAATGACCATGGCTGGTCAGCACTTTGAAAAGGAACTGGACCTTCAGGAATCCAGCCAGCTCAAGCTCGCCTGTTCCCTGGCCAAGCTGGACGGCGCACTCCATGTGGGCCGTGATCTCAAGCTGCACGGTTTTGCCTGTCTCATGGATGGCCGCAGTGTTCCCGGCGAAAACCGCGCTCGCGGTGCCCGCTTCAACTCGGCGCTTCGTTTCACGGCAGAACATGAGGATATCGTGGTTGTGGTTGTCTCGGCAGACCGGCCGGTCTCCATCATCAAGAACGGCGTCGAGATGACAGCCCTTTGTCACTTCCAGCAAATCAAGGGACTTGGACGTCCGCCGATGCTGGCGGAATGGATCATGTCCTGACCACATCCGTGACAAACTGGATAACCGACCCGATATTCTGGCTCATTGCCCTTCCTGCACTGGTAGCGTCCGGCATACTGCTTCAGATGGTCCTGAGCCTGTTTTCCTGTTGCGGCACATTCAAGCTCCGAGGCAAACCGATTCACCTCAAGTGGTGGATGATCCCGACCCTGGCCGTCACCACGGCTGGATTGTGGGCTCTGGCCGCTCTCTATGTCCTGTTTTCGTGACCTTCAGCCTTCAAATCGTTGAGATATGTTCATCTGATTGCCGTTTCACTGTAACAAAAAGAAACGCAGTTCTTCCCGCAATGCATCATATTCCGCTTATCAACAACGATTCAACGCAATGCGAGGGAGACCATGATCTGGCTCACACACAAGCGGTACACACACGATTACATTTCAGGACAGTTGAACACCATATGTACGAGGATGCGACGGGACACACGACGCATGGTCGTCATAGCCTCAGTCGCTGTCGCACTGATGGCAATATTGCAGATCACCTATCTTTGTGAGCTCTTGTACGCCTGATCAGAAGAAATACCAGCATACCCGTTGCGAGCAATCCACCCAAAAGCCAGCCTGTCACCGGCTCCAGATTTTCACCCGTCGCAGGCTGTGAAATGGGATTAACGACCAGTGCCTTATCGAGATAGAGGGCTGTTGGAATCGCAAACCGCGCCGCCACAGCCTGATCGATAACCGGAACAGGAGGAACAGCCTCCACCAGCATGGTGGTCGCGTCTTCACCTTCCATGATCCGCTGCATAACGAGTCCGACCTGCCGCCCCTGTTCCTTGGCTACAGGAACCACTCCACCCAGCACACCCGAACCTATTGCCTGTTGGCGGACAGCGAAAACCGGAGCATCAGAGCGATCGGACAACATCCGGGGCACTGCATTCCGGCGAGAAGCTGAGGATGCCGCATTGGGATCATACTGTAGCAATAGAATGGCGCCCGACAGTGGAACACTTGCCGCCACATCGCGAAGCGTATTCACATCCAGGCCATTGTCATCGCCCGGCTCATACCCGGGGAATATCAATGAAGCTCGGTCCATATATGGCGCTATGGCAGCCTCAGCCTGCCTGCGAAGCCGCTGCGATTCATCGGACCCATCAATGATTCCGACAACAATCGATGTCTCCGGCCGAAGAGCGAAGATAAAATCCACTGTTTCCGCTACACCCAGGTCCATGGGTACACCGCTGCACGATGCACACGACATGAGTCGCTGGGGGTCAGGCGCAGGCATTGAACAATAGACCACCGGAACCAGTGGAGCCAAATCCTCGCGATATTTGCGTAAAAAGGCGTATGCGACCGGTCCGTCGGCGATGAGGCCGTCGAGTGACTGATCTCCGTACTTGTCAGAAATGCTTTGAAAAACCGTTTCAAAGTGTTCGACACCATCCTGAGCATTACCCACGGGCAAAGCGTCGACATTCATGCTGGAGGGCAGTGTATCAACGAGCCCCTCAGTAACTCCTGCAATCCAATCTGGGCTGGTGTCTGTAGAGTGAAGCAGCAGAACGGCCCCTGCTGACGCACTGGTGCCACACAGCAGAAAACAACACACTGCAACAATGCAATACATATTGCGTGAGAATAAGAACATGAGCGTTTTTAACTAGGATTCTTCAGACTGGCAAACCCTGTTTCTTCCACTGTTTTTCGCCATGTACAAGGCGCTGTCCGCAGCACTGATCAGTTGCCCGACATCCCAGCCTTCCCGCCACTGCGCAACTCCGATGGACACAGTAAACTTGATCTGCTCATCCAGCTGTCCGTCATGACGGTTACGGAAATCATAGTCCTCAACGCTGGAACGAAGGGCTTCCGCCTTGATGTAGGCCGATTCCAGATTCAAATTCCTGGTGACGACCACGAGTTCCTCTCCACCGTAGCGAGCGGTAAACCCCTGGTATAAAATGGCATGCGTAGTGAGGATTCGCGCAAGGGCACGCAGTACGTCATCCCCTGTCTGGTGGCCGTAGGTATCATTCACGCGCTTGAAATGATCCACATCGATCATCATCAGACACAGGGGCGGAGAATCGCCCTTGAGACCGGACACAGCTTCACTGAGGTACGCGTCAAAAGCCCGCCTATTGTGCAGCTCCGTCAGCATCGGATCAAAATTGGCCGTTCTCTCCAACATCTGGGCACGGGCATTCAGCGTTCGGGCTTCCTCCTTGAATTCGGCGATCAGTTCGGTGAACAATTCACGAACCTTACCAACAATGACCGACTTGGAATCACCGGAAGAGATCACACCGACCGTATGCTCCTTGAAGGCGGCCAGCTTACGGCGCTGCCGCTGGTTGGAGCCATGCATGGTATCGATGATTTCACCCATCTCATTAAGCAGTTGTGCTGCTGACCGTTTTTCTCTGGTCAGAGCCTCTTCAAGCTCAAGGGCGCCAATGGTTTGCATGATGTACATGTCGAGCATAGCGACCACTTCCTCGAAGTGCTCTGTAGAAAAGTCTTTCTTTGCCAGCTCCTTGAACAATTCCCGCTGGATTTCCGCCTTCTTGTCATCGGAGTAGACAGACAACTTGGAAAGCAGATTCCGGACAAACAACACGACAGCCAGCCAGTCGGAATCATCCTTGACACCAGACGTCCTCATCAGGGTGGTGAAACCATCCATGCCAAAACCATTCCCGCCCATACAACCTCATTTCTCTCTGGTGTTTTACGATAAAAATTCCACTTACTATTCGACATATATGGCAGGAGGAAGGAGATGGTAAAGGTATTTTTTACTTAATAACAAGACTAATACGCCAAACCATGAAGGAGAGGCGAACACGGATTGTCCAGAGAAAGGGGGGGAGGATGAATCGCTAAATCATGTCAGCGCCGCTGAGCACTGCAACAAATCGTTTGAAGACATTCATGTCCAGGGCATCACGCATGCTGTTTCGCATGAGCGACAGGGCTGCATACGGGTCCATGGCCTCTGCATAAGGGCGTTCACTCGTCAGCGCGTCGTACACATCGGCAAGAGAGATGATACGAACCGGCAGTGGAATATTCTCACTCTTGAGACCAGCCGGATAGCCGGTACCATCCAGCTTTTCATGATGAAAGAGGATGCAGTTGATCGTATTCTGAGTCATGGGCAGGTGCGAGCACATTGATACACCGTGTACGGGGTGTTCCTTGATTATTTCGCGCTCCGACTGCGTCAGGCTTCCCCGTTTGTTGAGAATACTCCGAGGTATCTTCGCCTTGCCGACATCATGAAGCAGCGCCCCCAGACCGCACTCGAACAGCTCGTTCTCACCCACCTCGTAGGTATGACACATGGCCACGGAGCATATGAAGACATGCATACAATGAGTATATGTCTTGTAATCGTGTGAGATAAAGGGAGCCACGGAAGACAACGAGTTGTCCGAAGCAAGGAACTTGATGGAATTCTTCACGATATCGGAAACGCGTGCGAAGTGACGCGCCCGAAGGGTGCTCGGCAGCTTGTTATCGAACACATCCTGCATGACCAGCGTGGATGCTTCGTAGAAAATTTTGGATCGCAGTTCGATGGGCAGGTTTTCATCCTGAAGGATCCGCCCGAGGTGCTTTTCAATGTACTGCTCGTACTGCACCTTTTCAGAGCTCTGGATATAGACTTCACCGATATCGTTTTTATGAAGAACGCGACAATGACTGGGGGTGAATTTCTGCCCGGAGCTTGTATAGAGAATGAAGTCCCCCCCGCGCCAGAGGTAGACTGAAAAATCCCCCAAAGCTTCCGGAAACAGCATGACCGGCGAAACGGGGAAGTAGGATACCGGCCGAGCGGCACTGATCTTTGTATCCATCCCTTTGCAATATAATATCTGAATCAGGATTGCTAGCAATAATCGCGAGATTTTCTAGATTTTCGGGGTTTCGTACAATAGTGCCTGTGGAAATCTCTGTAAAACTTGGGAATAAATGATACAAGTTTAAACGGAAATCGGCCTCAAAATACCCCCAAAAGGGAAATTTTGCCCCTGAAAATCAGATAAAACGACGTCAGAAGGTCGGGAATTCTAATGCACGGGAGGAGTATCCAATCGGGCCAGCACAGCCGTCATGTCGTCCATCTCCACAGGCTTGGCGATGTAGTCGCTCATTCCGCTGGAAAGGAACAAATCACGATCTCCGGCCATGGCGTGAGCAGTCATGGCAATGATGGGGATTGTCGGGTCGATGGAAGAATCGGGCTTGGCTTCACGGATCCTTCTCGTGGTCTCAATCCCGTCCATCCCGGACATCTGAATATCCATGAAAACAGCATCATACCGTGTTGATTCAAGCTTCTCCAGTGCCTCAAGGCCATCCTCGGCCACATCCACTTCATGACCAAGCTTGTTCAACATCCGTGCAGCCATCAATCGATTGACCCGATTATCTTCTACCACCAGCAGTTTCAAGCCCTTAGGCACTGTGAGTGCATCTTCGGCAAGCACATTTTCCGCATGCAGAGCCGGATCGTATTCAAAAGACAGGGTTATGTAGATACTGGTCCCCTCACCTTCGATGGTATCCACTTCCAGCGAACCGTTCATCAACGACACCAATCGTTTGACAATCCCCAGTCCGAGACCTGTCCCCTGGTGTTGTCGAACATACGATCCATCAACCTGAGTAAATGGCTCAAAAATAAGATTTATTTTATCCTGTGGAATACCAATTCCAGTATCTTCAACAATCAACAACAACCGGACCTTCTTCTTCTCCGGATCAATTTGAAGTGGGGATAGAGAAACCCTGACGCTTCCTGATTCCGTAAACTTGACGCTGTTACCCACCAAGTTGAACAGAATCTGCCTAAGCCGTCCTTTTCCGCCAACGACAATCTCGGGAGTATCCGAATCCACCTCGCCGGAGAGACTGACATGCTTCCCTTTGGCATCGCCCCGGAACGTGGCAAGCACCCCGTTGACAAGCTGTCTGGGCGAAAACGGTTCCACAGCCACTTCCAGCTTACCTGCCTCGATCTTGGAGAAGTCCAGAATGTCATTAATGATCGAGAGCAAGCTGCGACCCGACATGAGAGCCGTATCCACATAGTCACGCTGTTCTTCGGTCAGGTCTGTTGTCTGTGCCAATTGCAACATGCCAAGTACACCATTGAGGGGCGTGCGCACCTCATGGCTCATGTTCGCAAGAAATTCATTTTTGGAATGGTTGGCGGCCTCTGCCTGCTCCTTGGCTTTCAGCAGGTTCTGATCGGCTTGTTTGCGACCAATGGCGAGCGCAATCTGCTCCGACACCGACACCAGAAGGTCCACGTCGCGCATGGAGTACTGCTCCGGGTTGGTGTACGACTGCACCGCCATGACGCCCATGACGGAACCACCGACCTTGAGCGGCACACCCAGCCAGACTTTTGACTGGGAACCGGCCATAACCGACTCTGTCAGCCCATGAAGGCGCATGAAGTCTTCACGCAACATGAATGTCGCGTCTGCCAGATGCTCATTGTTTTTCCCTGAGACCTGTTCGGCACGAGTCATCAGGGGTTTGCCCGATCGGATAACCTCCACGGAAAGGCTGGCGACGTTCGGGTCCTTGGTGTCGAAGGTCACGCCCTTGTTATTATCTTTTTCATCCTCGAAATACGTGAACGTCATGTAACGGCGGGTTTCATCCAGCAAGCCAACAAAGAAATTGGTGGCATTCATGTTCTCACCAAGGACGGCATGAATGCGCTGATACAGTTCATCCAAATCCGAAGTGACACTGACTGCCGTTGAAATCTGATACAACATGGTGGCAACAGTTTCGTTATACTTTCGGTCGGTTATATCAGATAGGGTCCAGATGACCTCACCGAAAGGCAACGCCCTGTTCATTGTCTTTGCAAACAGGCTCACCCAGATCAGTGAACCATCAACGCGTTGCAATTGCCACTCCCCTTCATACCCTCCACGTTGTCGCAAATCGCGCTCACACTCCTTGCGGAGTTTCAGGTATTCCTTCTGAGAGCGGAAAAGGGAAGACGGTTTGATGCCCGACATGGCTTCAGAAGTGTAGCCGAGCATTTCCGCACCCCGCTTGTTGACACGCGAGATTACTTCTTTCTGCGTCAGCCCGATCCCGAAAATCGTGTTTTCCTGTAGCGCATTGACTTCATTCAGGGTTTTCCGAAGTCGATGTTCCACGCGCTTTTGTTTGGTAATATCCACAAGCGAGACAATGGCCTGATCCGTACCGGGAAGGCGGGTGACCTGAACATAAACATGGCGAATCTTGCCGCCTCCGGTCACAAGGACGAACTCATACGAGACAACGACACCCGGCCGCGCTTCCAGACAAGATTCAAATTTTAAACGGGCATATTCCTGATCTTTATTCGATACGAAGCTCAACCAGTGCGCCGACCCTTCGACCTCTTCCCGCTTGACCTCGACCAAATCCAGGAACCGCTGGTTCGCCTTGGAGATCGTGCCATTTCCGTACACCAGAAGGCTGGCAGCGCCCGAAGCCTCGAAAAGAATCCTGTAGCGCCGCTCTGAATCAAGGCGCTCTGCTTCCGCCTTGAGGCGTGGCCCGATATCGCGGACCATGGCCACATACCCGCCCGAATTGCCTTCTGCCGTATCCGGCATGTTGGATATGGACATGTCCGTGATTATCCGTTTGCCCATGTAATCCACGAAACGCCACTCTCCAACCCATGCCCCGGCTCCCTGAAGTGTTGGAAGGACCACATCCTTGAACCGCTCGTAAAACACATCCGACTCATGGAATGCACGGAGTTCCTTTCCGACTATCGCCCCTTTGCTGAACCCGAACTTGGCAATGGCAGCCGTGTTCATGTCTGTGAGTCGAAGTTGGCTGTCCAAGAGCAAAATCGGATCGATGGAACTTTCAAAAATAGCCCGAAAATGTTCACGACTTTCCAGCAACCTGGCATGGGCCATGGTCTGATCGGTTATGTCGCGCGTGATGGTTGCAACATGAGTAACCCGTCCATCCTTGTTCATATACGGGTACATGGAAACATCGTAGTGTCTCTCTTCCTTGCCGGTAAATGCAAACCAGGACTTGTAGTTGACGGATTCTCCTTCGAAACACCGTTGCACACGCTTGTGTATTTCCCTTTCAAATATCTTTTTGCCCCAGATTTCGGCCATGCTTCGGCCCAGGATATGTTCCTTGCTCACGGCGTGATGTTCCAGATACGCCGTGTTCACCGCTTCATACACACAGTCCCTGTTACACAGACTCATTATCTCGTGTGATGCGTTGGCAATGAATTCGAATTTTCTGAGCGCCTCTAGCAACTGCTTGTTCTCGTCGATATCAGTGACGGTCAGCAGGCAGACCTCCCTGCCATCCCACTCAAAGAGCACCGCCGAAACCTGTGCCCAGAAACTGGTTCCGTCCAGACGCAGCAACTCGACCTCAAGTTTGGAAAGAAACCCTTTCTCCTTGATTCTGTAGGGAATATTTTGATGAACAGCCTGTTCCGTATGAAAATTGGAAACAGACATCCCGATCATCTTTTCGCTATCGACGCCAAACTGCTCGCCACTGCTTTTGTTCGCATACACACAAAGGCCGTCATCCATGCGAACTATAAGGATAGGCAAAGGGGAAAAATCCAGCAGAGAGCGGAATCGGGCCTCGCTTGCTCGTAATTCCTTTTCCAGACGGCTGGAATCACTGATATCCGTAACAACACCTACCAGTCCTCGTTTCCCGTTGGGGTGGTGGTACTGTGCCTTTCGCACGCGTATGGTGCGTTCCCTGTTGTTGAAGTGGGTTGTCCGCTCGTATTCCTGCACGCCTCCCTCGTCCATGAGGGTTGCATCCTTATCTTCGTAATATTCCTGTTCCTCGGACGAAACCAGACTATCAACCCGCTTGTTGATGATCTGCTCCTTTGGGATACCGACGTATTCCTCGAACGCCTTGTTGCATCCCAGGTACACACCGTTTTCGTCCTTGTAGAATATACTGTCGGGGACGGCATCGATAATGGTCTGTAAAAAAAGAACTTGTGTTTGCAGTTCGGATTCGGTTTCCTGGCGTTCACGGATTTCCTTTTCAAGAAAACACCGCTGCTCTTTCTGCCCATCATACCGCTTGAGGCATCGCTCAATAGCCTGTCCGACCTCGGACACCACATCACTTCCTTTGACGACATAATCCCAGGCGCCGGAACGCATGGAACGAACCACGTCATCAACATCCCCTTTGCCGGATAAAACAATGACGGGGATTTCGCATGACAATTCACTCAAAGCAGCAATAACGGAATGCCCATCCATTTCCGGCATCCATAAGTCGACCAGGACGACATCCGGCTTTTCAGTCCAGAAAACGGCAACCCCTGCAGAGCCGTTCGCCGCCTGTAAAACCTCGTACCCCTTTTTTACCAACCCGGTGGCTACCAAAGAGCGAAAGTCTTTGTTGTCATCTATAATCAATACGCGCCGCAATGACCGAACCTCTTTTCCCGCTATTACAATTCAGTTCATTTACGCATATATCAAAAAACACGTTAGTAATATTATATCATTACAATACGCTAATACGGGTCTTTGCTTGTTTCCCAAGCAATAACAATATATAATCCGTTGATTACATTCCATTTAAGGAGAATCTCATGCGAATCGTATTTATCCTGACACTTCTCACAGCCATTCTTTGCACCTCCCCGGCCCTGGCCAGGAATGTGCTCATCGTGGCCAATAGCGACTTTGCCCCCTATTCAATGGAACAAAACGGAATTCCTGCAGGAATAGATGTGGATGTGATAAAAAAAGCCGCAGCGCATTCAGGTATAAACATCGACGTGATTTTTCGCCCCTGGAATGAAATGGAAGCCATGGTTGTGAACGGTGAGTGCGATGGCGCCATCTCTTTCTTTCAGACACCGGATCGGGAGAAGAAGTTCACCTTCATGAAAAAGGCCCCCATCCACTTCAGCGACTATGTCCTTTTCACCAAAGTCGGCGACAAGTTTTCATTCCGCTCCTATGACGATCTGGCCGACCGTATCATCGGCAGGGTGAAGCAGACCGATCTCGGCACTGAATTCAAGTCAGCAATGGAATCCGGAGTTGTCCAGGTGAAGGAATACCCGGATCAGGCAGCAGCCATTAAAGGCCTTGTTCTGGGCGAGATTGATGCCTTTGCAGGCAACATCGATGTGACATATTACCGCCTCAAGGACATGGGTATGACCAGTTCCATCGTGTACCTTCCCAAGAAGATCATCGCCAAGAAGCCCGCCTACCTGGTCATGTCCCGCTCCTCGGCTCTTGAGAACAAGGAGCAGATCTTCCGTCAGTTGGAGACTTCCATCAGCCGCATGTGGAAAGACGGGTCGTACAACACCATTGCAAGAAAGTACCTGCTTCGCTTCTAGCGCTGGTCAGGACACCATACATCTTATTCGCAAAAAAAGCGGGCCGTCATGTGACGGCCCGCTTTTTTCATTCATGCTCAGGCATCCGGCAAATCAACGATGAACACTGTTCCTCGCGGATCATTGGCCTCGACCCTGACCTGCCCCCGGTGGTCGGATACAATGGATCGGACAATGGTCAATCCCAATCCGGTACCCCCCTTCTTTTCGGTGTAGTAGGGTTCGAAAAGTCGTGATGAATCCTTGGGGAGCCCTGCACCGTTATCAGCCACGGCAATGGTCACCGTGCCAGCCCCCGTGTCATGAACGGCTGTGATATCGACCTGAGCATCATAGACACCCTTGAGTGCCTCTGCCGCGTTGGTCAGCAGGTTGATAAGCACCTTTCGGATGGCTTCCCTGTCAAAGGGAAATGTCTCGATGGTTGAATGAAAAACAAGTCGCCAGTTGATATCGCGGTAGGTGTTTTCAAACATGCCGACGACCTCTTCCAGCACCGGAGCCAGAAGATCGGGCCGGGGCTGCACCTCAGGCAGCTTGGCATAGGCGGAAAACTCCGTGACCATATTCTGCAACCGCTCGACCTGCTTGACGATGAGTTCGGTGCAATCATCAAAAACCGGCTCACCTACCTGCTCGCCATATTTGCGCTGCAGACGTTGGGCCGACAACTTGATGGGGGTCAACGGGTTCTTGATCTCATGGGCGATGCGTCGAGCGACCTCCCGCCACGCAGCCAGTCGCTGGATTTTCTCCAGCTCGGTAATATCCTCGAATACAGCCACATGACCGGCCTGACGCCCTCCCACGGTCCGGAGCGACACAACGTTGATCAACACCTTGATGATCTTGTTTCGCACGGGAAGATCCAGTTGCCGCTGCCACAAGGTACCGGGATTGGCCGAAACCTGCGCCAATGCGTCTTCCATCATGACGGAAAAATCGCCGGACAACAGCTCGGATGGTTTCTTGCCGATGATGATTGCGCCCGGCACACCAAGGATATCTTCGGCCGCCGTGTTGACCGTACCGATCCGCCCCTCGCCATCCATGGAGATGACGCCGGAAGTAATATTGTTGAGCACGGCCTCAATGTACTGACCACGACGCTCCAGCTCCTGATTCTGCTGGGCAAGGCGCTCATTGGCCTGCTGAACGGATTCCTGAGACTGCTCAAGATCCTCGGCCATGCGGTTGAAGGACTGCACCAGAAAACCAAGTTCATCGTCGGATCGATCTTCCAATCGAACGGAAAGATCACCACGACCGATTCGTTCCGTACCCATGGCCAGCGCCTGTACCGGCGCCGATAGTTCCTTGGCAAGACGGAAGCCGAACCAGATGGCCCCGAGGATGATCAGCAGAGCCATCACTCCGAGGGTCAGATAGAGGTTCATCTTCCAGGGATATTTGCGATCCTTGAGCTTCTTGTACTCATCCAGCCCGCGAACGATCTGATCCAGACGATGGAGCAGCCCCTGCCCCACGGTCTCCCCCAGTACGAGATACCCGGTTTTCCCCTCGTCAACAGGGGTTACGCCAAGCACCAGATCACTTCCGGGCTTGGGAATGATCGTTGTCCACGGACGGGGGTCCGCCTTGAGCGACTGCCAGTCGATTTTGTCCTTGATCTCGGGCCACGCCTTGCTCCACTGGGGGGAGGCGTGGGTGTTCTGTTCCTTGCCTTCGGTGTTGATGACACCGACGAGACTGAGATCGTATTCTCCGAATTTCTTGTTCAGATAATTGTCCATCCCCTTGCCGCCCCAGGCGTATTCGGACTTGACGATCTCATCGAGCATGACCGTTCCGCGCCGCTCCAGACGATCCTGAGCCGAACCGTAAAAAGCCCGTCCCAGCTCCAGCGCCTGCTCCATGGATTCCTCAACCTGTCCTTTGAACCAGTAGTCCACGGAGGTCTGCACGAATTTCACGGAAACAAGGTAAATGAGCACTGTGGGGATAAGAGAAAGGGAAATAAAGGCGAGGACCAGTCGAGTACGCAGCTTTGATCCGAGCACGCGACGGCGACGCTCAAGCACGAGGCGAACGGCGTTACGAGCCACATAAAAGAGCATGCCCAGCAACAGCACGACATTGAGAATCAGCAGGTTCAAAATGAGATAGTAGTCGCCGCTGAGATACTTGAGCTCAGCCCAGGTCAGTCCGCCAAGCAGCAGGAAC
>CEUM01000302.1_pt1 | contig 23863 bp, 41 predicted proteins | sample 356421 | NCBI WGS metagenome assembly CEUM01 (sample SAMEA2622716, study PRJEB7988) | marine metagenome | biome: marine biome (ENVO:00000447); feature: surface water layer (ENVO:00002042); material: "saline water (ENVO:00002010), including plankton (ENVO:xxxxxxxx)" | depth 5 m | reverse complement strand
TTTTTAGGTTGGATATCGTTTTCTTTCATATAAGTCCAATTAGCGTCAAAGTCAGTACCACCGCCACCAAGTATTTCATAGTCAGTCAAATCTTGACCGCCGTCTGCACTGAAATCTTCTTCGTTATACACTTTAGTATCAAAGCACCATAATTTAATTTTGTAATCTTTATACTCGTCCATAATACCTTTAACTTCACCTAAGAAGTCTTGTGCTTGTATATCTCCAATAGATCCACTCATATCAATACCAATACAAATATCAATAGTATCCATAAAATTCATGCCTGGTAATACTGCACCAGTATGCCAACCTTTACGTGAAGGACGACTAAAAGTAAAATCACTCTTAATTGTTGATTGTATTTGCTGACGTAACAATTCACGCCAGTTCATTTTAGGTTCTGTAAGTTCTTTAATCATACGTGCAATTTCGCCTGGAGTATTACCAGCACCTGCTGATTGAGCAGATGTAATCATACTTTCTTTTATTTCATCACGTATCTTTTTTAATTCTTCTTTGGAATATGAAGGACGTTTAGATTTCTTTTTATCTTTTTCTTTTCCTCCACCTTGTTCAGGATTCTTTCCTTCGCCTGGTTGATCGCCGTCTTTTTCCCAATCTATGTGTTCATCTAAAAGTTCACCTAATGCTTGTAATTCTTCTTCATCATACTTGTTGTAGATGTCATCATATATCTCTTCTGATGTCCAATCATCATATTTAAAGTCTTGGAAAATTTGAATTTGATCTACACGCTCGCCAATTTTGTCACGTACTAATAAATTATTTACTTTATAGTCACACGCAATATTGAATATACGAGGATTCCGGTCTTCTCTACGGATAATGTGATCAAATACGCAATGAAGAATTTCGTGGGCAATAACAAACTCAATTTGTTTGTTAGACAGCATATTAAAAAATTGTGTATTGTAATATAAATTTCTACCGTCTGTAGCGGCAGTAGGACACCAGTCATCACAGTTTTGAACACGCATTCTAGTAGCCATGTTACCAAAGAATGGATGCCTTAACAAAAGTCCTACTCTTGCAACAATGACTCTATCGTGAACTTCTTCACGCATTTTTTCTAGATCTTCTTTGGATAATTCTACTGGTTGAAACCCTTTAGTATCTAAGCCCATGCCATGTCCTTTTTGTTACTATACTTATATAATAGCATATTTACGTTATTAGTCAACCTGTTTTGGTAAGAATAAAGGGTAGAGATAACCCTACCCTTTATTACATTAGTTACTGGCGGCACTTATGTACTTGCCAAAACGTTCATGGAACTCATCAAAACAAGCAACTTCATCTGGATCAATAGGTAGTTGGTATTGTGTAATAGCAACTTTTATACCCATAACGACAAGTTCTGTTTCAAAGTTGTCCATTGCAAATCGCAGGAAGTTGTTAACCATGTCATCAAACTTTTTGTCATTTTTATCTGACGCTTGTTTAAGTTCATAGCAAAGGCTCACTGTCAAGGAATACATGGCACTGATTTCTTTAGTGGCCATTTCTTTAACTTTGCCTGCGAGTATATCAGTTGGATTAGGCATACTAGCGGCAACCTTACGGTGAGCCATAAATTTGACAGCCAAACCTTCTCCAACTGCACCACTAATCAAATCAGTAGTGGTAGTTTCGTCATCGTCATCTTCAAGTAGTTCAGAAACAAACGACCAAGTTCTTGGCGTTGCAAAAGAACGTGAAGGAGACTTTGGATCGAAATCGTATAAGTCTTTTTTGCTGAATGTTAAGTAACCAACAACATCATTGTGAATATTGTTATCTACTGCCCATGCAAACCAATCATCAAAATCAACTGCTAATTCTAAGTGAACAAAACGATTGGCAAGTGGAGCAGGCATTCTATAAGTAACACCTTTATCTGCTTCACGGTTACCAGCCGCTACAATAAGAACATTGTCGGGCAATTTGTATTGTCCAACACGTCTATTTAAAATTAATTGATAAGCCGCCGCTTGTACTGCCGGCGCCGCAGAGTTCATTTCATCTAAGAAAAGAACAATATAATCGAACTTCTTAGCAAATTCTTCTGTTGGAAGTTCTTGTGGTGGTGCCCACATCATTGTGTTATCGTTTGCCGCATAATAAGGGATACCTTTAATATCAGTTGGTTCCCAAAGTGATAAACGTACATCAATAAGATGTGATTTTTTTAGTTGTTTTGTGATTTGCCCAATAATATCAGATTTTCCAATACCTGGAGGGCCCCACATAAAAATAGGACGTTTCTTTTTGAATGCCCTAATAATACTTTTCTTTGCTCCATTTGGAGTAACAGTTCGTACTACAGATTCCATGTTATATTCCTCGTTTGTTTGTATCAGTGCCATACTTAATTTCTTAGTATGTATATATAATAACACAGGTTATGAGGAAAGTCAATCTATTTTGGTTACTTTTTTTGTCTGTTTAATGCTTTGGTAAGTCCATATTTCTTTACATCTCCGCTAAAAAGATGTAGTTCGAGTGCCTTCTTTTCGTCCGTAACTTCTATAGAATACTTACATAACCAATAAGGACAATCAATAAATTGGTCTAGCCAAATTATAGTATTGGTTGTAAGTTCAAAATCTTTTGGAAAAGGTATTTCATAGGTTGCAAGTTCTAATTTGGATTTAAGAAATTCTAACCCAAAATCTGTAAGTCTTAATCCGCCTTCATTTTTTACTCTAGTATTTTGCCATAATGTAGACATATACTCTTTCATAGTAACATCTGATATTGCAATTTCGGCTTGTTTTAGAAATACCTTAGTATATGTTTCTTTGTTCATTCTTCTTCAACTATATCACCTGTACTTAATTTATATACAGAAAAGTCTTTACAATTGAACATTTCATTTAATTTACTTGCTAGATTGTGTGCATGACCTGGATTTGAAAAACTAGTTTTCTTATATTTAGGTCCTGGGTAATTAGTTAACATATTGGAACTTTTTAAATTAAAAGGTTTGTCTTTATGAAAGACAGCCCATATTGCTTCTGCTTCTAATACTTGTTCACTACGATATGTTTTCTTATTTACAAATTCTAGTAACACCGTCGGTTTTGGTCTACTCATGCGTACTTCCTTTTAATTATATACGCATATATTTATCTCTTTTTTAAGGTTATAGTAGCAGTTATCTAAGATTTAAACCTAACTTATTAACAGTCTGTTGCACACATAACGCCTGTACTTTACAATCTTCTAATGCATTATGTGCCTCAAACTTAATTTCCTTACGTGGATCTGTTGGCATAATACCAAACAATGTTCTACTGTCTTTAATTTTCCAAAAAGGCCAAGGCAAATGATGATCATATTGTCTAAACATGTCCTCAAGTATAACAATATCAAATGCAGGACCTTGGCACCAAATAGTGTCTACACCTACACACCATTTGTTTAACTTTTGTAAAACAGTCAATACTGGAGTTCTATCATGATCGCCAAGTGCTTCATCAACTACACTTTGTTCTTGTGTTGCCCACCAATCTAATGTGCTTTTTGAAGTAGTTCTACCTTTGTTTAATTGTTCGTCTACATTGAACCGATAATAAAAATGTTGTGTAGTTTCTTTAAAAGCATTAGGATCAAACTTAACACCTCCAATAGTTAGAACTACCGCGGTTGGCAATACATCCAACGTTTCTAGATCAATCATTGCATGAGTTGTCATTATAATATCTTCATTAAAATTATTACTTGTAATACTAAGACAGCAATCGGTACAATAGTTCTAATTAGTTCCATTGTATGATTATACTCGTCTAATTTTCTTTCAAGTCTATTTCTTTTTGCCATACGTCCTTACCAGTTATTGCCACCGTCCATTTGTACTTCTACAACTTCTTCAGTTTTTGAATTTTCTTTAACAAATTTTTCCATATCACCTTGTAGTCTAGCCATAACAATGCCTAATGTAAATGCAAGTCCTTTGGCTTGTTGCATAGTAAGTTTGACTTCTTTGGCTTGACTTGCGTCAGCACCTTTGACAGTGTTTATAAAATTTTGAATAGGTGCAGTATTAAGAGGATCTTGCGTTGACACGTGATAACTCCGTTCTCATTTCTATATCAGTCATAAATGGACCTCTATAATTATATCTTTCAATTGTTATTTGTTTTGGACAAAAACTTTTCACCCAACCTTTTTCAAACTGAATACAGTAATATCCTGCACAATACAAACTTTTTGATTTATTGCTTTTACTAAACAAAGGTAATTTGTTTTTTACATCATACATTGGATTGAAAGGCTCACAACTTGTTGGATATCCATGTACTTCGAACTCTGATGAACTGCTATCATCAGCGGTGCTCCAAGTAATCTTTCCTAAATGTTTTTTAAGTTGATTGAAATCACCAAACACTTGTGTTCCTGCTCCGCAAGAATATGTGTAACACTCTTCGGCGGCACTTAACGTTCCTACCTTAGAGCCGTTTTCTTCAACAATCCAAAATTTATCTTTTAAGACTTCTTTTGCTTTTATCATACTGGATACCTCGCTTGTAATGGTTCGGCGTAATGTTGTGCTTGATCTGCAATCCTTTGCATATCCCACTTTGCACAGAATTTCATAAGACGCATTCCTACTTGTTGTACTTCTTTAGGAGTCATATGATCTTCAATTACGTCATTGATTATACTTCTTATATTGCCTGGTTGTGCAGTTAAATCACACAAAATAACATTTCGTTGATAGTCATCTAACACACGATGTTCTTCACCGTTATGATCTACCCAACGTTGTAGCATCATGTTATTCCAATTGAAGCCTTTTGTTTCTTTATCTGCAAATGCTTCAACAAGACCAACTTTGTTTTTTGTACCTTTAGTACGGACACCTGGATAAGCACTAAACACATTATCACTTGTATCACCACGCATACATTTCTCAAATAGCATAAATGCAGGATCGGGTGCAAGTCTGGGCTCTTTAGTTTTCTTATCTAAAACAGGTTTACCTTTCTTATCAAAGTAACCTTCATGTGTAATTGTTACATCTTGTATACCATTGTATTGTTTTACATTAGGTGCAATTAATTGTGCAAAGTCACCATCTGTAGAAATAATAACATGATTGTCCTTAGGATGTGCCTGTATCCAACCTGCAATAAGATCATCTGCTTCTAGTTGCGGATGTTGCATAACAGTACAATTTGTTTTTGTATCAACAAATTCTTTGAACTCATCAAACACTTCCCAAAATACTTTATCTTCTTCTTCCTGTGCAGGAGTCATTGCATCACGTGTTTCTTGTCGATTACGTTTATAAGGTTCATAAAAATCTTTACGCCATGAACGTCCTTCTAAACAAAATACAACATGATCTGCTTCAAAGTCACGCCATACTTTTTTTACGCCTGAAAGTGTAATGTGAAATGCCATGCCGACCTTTGTATCAATGTCGCCACGTACTACGTGCCTTGCACGAAAGAATGTGTTTGCAGTATCTACTAGTATATAAGTTGCCATTACTGTGCCTTTTCTAAATTGTATAATACTATTATACTAGATTTTAGCACTGTTGTCAAGAGAAAATTCTTCTTGAATATACCGTTTTAGTTCGTGATCACCAACATTTTCGGGTAATTCTTTCTTATAAAATAGCCTATAACTATCTGATCCGTATTTTCCTATACCATATAATTCCGTAGCATCTTCTCCGTCCCAATCTCCAAATTGTTCACTCATACGATATAGTCTTTTTGCTCTTACACTTCGCATGCCTAGTGGAGCAATAACTTCTTCAATTTCGTTTTTTGTTGCGTGTAATAATGCTTCGTGTGTTGGCCAAAGTTTAAAAAACTTAGGTAATACTTCTTTTACTTGTTTACGGCCTGTTTGATTTAAACATATGACTCCTACCATATGTTGCCAAACATTTTCTACTTGTTGTTGGACCATTAAGTTTTCTTGCATTATGATATTTCACTCTTGCCTTTGTCTATTGGAACTACATTAATATAACCTGCATCTCTTGTTTTGTCATGTCCTTCTTCTTCTAACATTTGACTAACAATAGTTCTAAACCATGCATCAACTATCTGTTCATTAGTTTCTCCGGAGTATCCTGCGTCTATCAATTGTTCTATAAATTCATTATTCCAATCTAATTCAAAAAAACCATTACGTATGTTGTCTGGATTTACTTGTGTATCTAATACTGCAACCCAAGGTTCGCCTTTTTTAGTTGCTTCTTGTTTTTCTTGCTCAAGTGCCGCACGTCTTGTTTCTTCTGAAGTTGCTGGCTTTTCTTTTGCTTTAGGTTTGATACCTATTGCTTTTTTTACTTTATCCCAGTCCATTACCATCCTGCCTTCCTTATTGCATCTGAAGGATCTTTCTTTATCTCTGCCTTCATTGCTTTTTCATGTTGTTCGTTTTTATATTCTCGCATACTGTTTATTTCGCTGATAGGATAAGGATGATAAAAAGGTTGCTTTACTTCTTTCTTTTTAAATAAATTTTTTATGAATTGTAACATATTAAGTTCCTATTGCATTACCAAATAAGTAAACATGCACCCTAGCCGCAACATTATAACCTCTTTTAAAAGCCTTCTCTGCTACTTTACCAGCACCTGCTATTTGTTCTTCTTCTCTTGCACCTGTTGGCATAACCCATATAGGCCAATCTACACCTTCTGCTTTGAAAAGTTTAATTACTTCTTCCATTTCTTCCCATTCTTTATCATCAGGCCCTACAACAAATTTTAATTGTCCTTTGTCTGAAAGTTTTCTATACTCTGCAACTATTTCAGGCTTAATTGCTTTTTCTCTTTTCTCACCTGACACTGACCATAGTTTAGGACTACAACTAAAAAATATTTCTGTATCTATTCTGTTTACCCATTCTTTAAATGGATCTCTTAATTTTTGTGTACCATTAGTTTCAAATGTCATAGACCCAGGTAAGTTGTCTTGTCTTTCAAGTTCTTCATATATACCTATAGTTGCTGTCTGTCCTGTAACCATTAATGGTTCACCACCTGTAATACATAAATGTTGTCTCTGCCCTGTTACTGGATGTTTAAATAATCCTTTAGGATTACTATCGTTTTTCATTATGTCAATTATCTTATTAGCCATTACTGTTGGCGTTTCTTGCCCCATTAAATCTTTAAACTTTTTTGCCCATGTGTAACTTGAATCACAACCTTTATCCCATACAGGCAAGTCTTCAACACGTTTTACAGTTGACACATCAAAGTCTTGAAAAGGTAATTCATATGTATCTGGATTTGTTGGATCTATTTGTCCAAAGCCGTTACATTGTAAATTGCACAAGAAGAATCTAATCCATGCTGTAGGCACGCCAGTATAATGTCCTTCACCTTGAATACTATGAAATATTTCTGAATAGTAAAACTTCTTTTCTATAGTTTTACCAAATTCATGTTGTGCTAATGACATATATTAATCTCCATTGTATTACACATTATATACTATATTTAGGTCTTTGTCAAGTGTTTTAAAAATTTTTGTGCAATCAATTTATGATATAATTGATTAAAATGCTCTTTATCTTCTTCAAAATAGTTATTGTAGTCTATGTTCCTTTGTAAGAAAAATGCTTCTACACTTTGATCTGCTATTTTGGTTATTTTAAGTTTTCCGTAAAAATCCCATGATTCTGGAAAAAATGTTCGTTCTCTCATTTTAAATAGATATAAAGGAATATTTCTATCTGCACACATATTATCCCATGTATAGATATCTTTGAAAAAGTCTCGTTGCTCTAAATGTGTGTTCAATTCAAAAAAAGTTTTTATTTGCATATACGTTGATTTACGTATGTCAGGGTCTATCAATCCGTTATCATAACTAAAATTTAATCCTGGAAATTTTACATAATCATCATTTGTAGGTTTCTGATACAACTGAAAGTATTCTTCAGAAATAATTTCATCAATATACCTATCTATCATGCCTGATTTATCTGTGCCTTCAAAGTGTGTAAATTGTTCTATTGGGACAACTTTAGGAGATAATTTTTCATTAAAACCTAACATAAAACGATTTAACGATGACATCAATATTATAACTTCATCAATGTCATCGTATTTTTTAAACATACTCCCTAACCAGTCTGCATAAGTCCGATTGTTTGCGCCTGGCATTGAATAAACAACAGCCTTTTTATTATGTAAGTTTACATATTCATCTACATAACTATTATCATTCCATACTGAATAACTTCCAGGTCCTACTTTACCAGGCACTGTTTTGTATCCGCATGTATGGCTGTCGCCTATAAAGAGAGTCCTAGCCATTAAAATATTTTTCTATCATGTCCAGTCGATCTTGTGCGGCCGCTAATTTATCAAGTTCTGCGATAACTGCTTCTGTAACATCAGAATGCTCTCCAATACCTGCTGGCATTGTTTTGTAAACTTCAATGTTTGCTAAATGAACTGCAATTTCGCCTTCTGCTTGTTTCTTAGCCGCATTTATTAATGCGTCTCCTGCTTTCATTATTGCTCTTCCTTTCTAGAATACTTGCCCTTACTAGGAATAACATGTCGCACTCCTCCTCTTGGGTCTTTCATATCCCCTTTTCGTCGAGGGATGAGATGTACGTGCGGCCACATTACTGTCTGCCCTGCCGCTTCGCCAACATTTTGTCCAACGTTAAACGCATCACAGTATCCGCGTTCAACCCAATCGTAGCCCCATTTGTATGCGGCTTCGAAACATTTAGTAAGAGATTGCCAATTTTCTTTATAAGGAACAAAAAGAATATGTCCTTCTGTTACAGGATAGGCATCTCTAAAAACTGTAAATTCTTTTGATTTAACAACTACGTCAGTCCAAGGTCCCATTATTTAAAACTCTGTGTTGCTTGTAGGTTAAAACTAATTGTAATTCTTTCACTATCTTTTTTCTGTTGGCTTACACCATGTACTAAGTGTGAAGGAAAAACTAACAAACGTCCTGTTTTAGGAGTTACACTATAAGAAGGTGTATTATATAAATTTGCTTCTCTGTAACCTGCCCAAGGCCAATTGGTTGTTTTGTTTGTATCGTAAAATGTTATAGGTGCATCATCTTCCTCTGCTTGTACATAATATACTCCGCTCCATGTTGCAGGAATATGATTATGCATTTCATGATATGTATGTTTTCTATTAATACTGAACCAACTTCCTACAAATGTTAGATCTGCTTCTACACCTAATACTTTGTTGCCTTCCATAGCAACTTTACCAATCCACTCTCTTAAATCATTACATTCAATACGTTCAATTACTTGTGTGCCTGGATTGTAATTTGTATAACCGTTTGCACTATAAGGTGCTGGGTTTTTATCTTCTTCTTCTATTTTCTTGAATTCTGGTACAAGTGTTTGTGCTAATGATTCTGCATGATCGTAATGTGCTCCAATTATTGGAACTGGAAATAAATCTAACCTATCTATTTTTAATTCACTCATTATATACTCCTACATTTTCCCACGGATACACAAGCCAAACATCTTCTTCTGACTTATTTACTTCGTGGCATGTATAACTTATCGGTAGTATAGTCTCGCTAGCCATATTATCTGTAAGTGTAGCAATACGTACATTATTACCCCATACATTATTCCAACGTTCATGTGTTGGTTCACAACTTTGTTGCCAGTCCTTTGCAATCCAATTAAATGTTGCACCTGTATCATTTATGTCATCTACAATAAGAATATTTTTGTATAGTGGACTTCCTGTAATTTGTTTACCGTCATTATATCCAAGGGCATCTTTTGCCATCCAAGTATTACTTTCTAATTTACTATCATCTCTTAAACTTACTTTTATTGCTTCACAACGTATACCAGTCATATTACTAATTATTGTTGCAGGAATATTACCTCCTCTTGTAATACCAACAATATAATCAGGACGCCAATGGTCTTTATACATCTGATTTACAATGCTCATGCACATATCTTCTATATCAGTCCAAGAATAGAAATGTTTCCTAATCACAAAAATTCCTCCAAAACTTACAATTGGCTAATTTTGCACCTTCCGTTGGAACAGTACATACTTTTTCATGTCTTGAATTTTCCCAACAATCTCCTGTAACTCCACGCATCTGTGCAAATTTAGCAAAGCCGTTATCAATACTAAGGATAATTATTCCTGGTAAAACTAATCCAAACAATATAATATTTAAAAATGCCCAGCCAAAGCCTTCGTTATGATATGGTTCATTCATTTGCAATTTTCCCTTTATAATCTTGTTCAACCATTTTGTAAACAGTTTTAAATTTTTCATATGCAGTTTTTAGTGTAGGATATTCTGCACACATTTCATGTACTACTATTATATTAGGCATTTCGTCTTCAAATTCAATTGGTGGTTCATAAGTTGAATCGATTGTATAATTGTCAACAAAGGTATGAGTACCAACATTGCTAGTATTTACTATTATATTTGAAGTATCTATAGGAGTACTGGCTATCATGCCTGAATCAACTGATGGAGCAACGTAAGAAACTTTATATTCGGGCTCTGGATTTACACTATAAACAGTTTGGCCGTTAAGAGTTATAGTATCACACCCTTCAACAAAATCTATATCATCATTCCCCATCTGCAATAACCCTGTAAAGTTTTTTGCCACTAAAAAATTCTTTATTAAGTTTAGTGACTTGTTTATTGATACTTGGTAAGAAGTCTTCGTAATTTTCCATATATTCAACAATTTGTGCAACAACTTTATCTCTATGTTCTAAATAACTATCATAGTCTTCAGTCCATTTACTTTCATATTTGAATTCTGGCAAAGCCATTTCACTGTAACTTAATCTATCAGGTACCATTGGAATTGTATCTACCAAAGCCCCTTCATACCAACTTATACCAAGTGTTTCTTGTAAGTTAGCACTAAACACAAGTTTTGCTTCGCCTAACAAATTATGATATTCGTTTTTTGTCAAAGTTTGTTCTTGACATACAATAAATTCATATTGTGGTAATTGTTGTTTTAAGTCACGAAATATTTCAACTTGTTTTTCTGGAGCAACTCTATGTGGGAAAAGAATTAAATTTCTCTTCTCCATATTTTTATAACTATCTAAACTATTAGCCAAGTATTCCATAGGCCAACCTACACGATGATTTTTGTTTTCTGAAGTATGAAAACTTTTGTTAAACAATTCTATATGGAATTTACTTGCAAAAAAGTTATCATCATAACAATCATACATTGATTGTTCTGCATTTCGCACCCATGGTTTATCACCTATAAGTCTACCTAAAAAGTCTTGTGGATCATAACTACCTGCATGCCAAAGACCACCAATAGTAATATCAACACCTAGTAGTTCTGCCATATAACGCAATTGAATTACTGTAGGATTCCAAGCATCAGTATAAAGAAAATAATCACCATCTTCAACAGATCCTTCACAAAACATTTCTCCTATCTTTTCAAGTTGTTTTGATTTGTAAACATTGGTACCACCAAAGTTTAAAAAAGCACCAGGAGTTGTTGCCTGTGGTGTTTCTCCTCCACTAATAACTTTTACCTCTTCGTTTGTAGCACGTTGCAGTTGTAATGGAAGAAAATCTTTCCATTGTTTTGTGTATCTTGTATCTACTGCTTCAATGTCTACTATATGAATAGTCATTAACCTCTCCGAGAATTAAACTTTTTATTTGAGTTACGAGCCCTAGCACGTAACCATCCTGCATGTTTTTGATACGCCTGCCAAACAGGAGCATCAGATTTATACAAGTCTTTTTCATTAAAGACTTTACCTTCAAAGCGACAGTAGTCGCGGAATTTATCCAAGTCGTTAAATACTTTATTATACGCTTCACGATTGAATTTGATTGCCATTGTAATGTTTCCTTTATCACTAGCATTTATGGTTTTGGGTAATATATTGAACAGCCGTTTTCGCCATCTTCGGCAACATCGATCTCAACAAATCGGCCTGGATATTTTGTAGAAATCTCGTTGTACAAATCATCTGCAATCATTTCACATGACTTGTAATCTAATTCTAATGTTCCTCCTGCATACAAACTTTCTAACCATCTCTTAAATTGTATAAACTCAATATCTCTATCATCATGGAACACTTCTATTCGGACTTTAAAATGGAAAATATGTCTATGTGGATAACCAAGAAAACTTACATCATAATAATCTCCTGTTGCTAGTTTTGGATCATCTAATGCGGCTGGATATTTATGAATACCTTCTTTTTTAAAAGTTACCCAAATACTTCTTGCCGCTTTGTTCATTACATTTTCTTGTGCCATTATTGCATCTTCCTCTCTAGATCTACGCATCATATAATCGTAGTATCTTTCATCTGTTATACTATCCATTGTACACTCACTTTAATACTTTGTCAAGGCCATACTTTGTCCAATCAGTAAATTTATTTCTATCTAATAGATCATGCAAATTATGGCACCAAACACCTGGGTTACTTGCCTTAAAATCCTTATCATCAATCTTCAACATAGTGTTGTAGTTCCACTTTTTTACGTACGGCAATGGAATACGTAGTTGTGGGATAAAGTTCTCAAATTCAGTTAGACCATTTTGTAAAAAGTCTTCAGCATAATTTATTGGAATATCTAAACTGCAAAGTTTGCCTGATGTAAGAAATGCTTTTATCATATTATTCCATGCGTTATGTTCGTCATTTTTTCTTGGCTTATAAGAATGGTTAGCACCAAAGAAAATGTGTTCACAATGTTCGTCTTGATAATGCTTTTCTATGATATCACAAGATTGTAAACCTGTAACAAACAATGTCTTTAATCCAAACGCAGGAGTTTTTTCTACTTCCACACCTGTAAAAAATACTACATCATCTGATATACCTGATTCATAAGTTCTTTTCATCCGCTGAACCTTTCTATACAAGCAATTACAAAATGATATCCAAAGTAAAGGAATACACAAGTAATACAAAATTTAAGGAACTTATTCATTCCGTCATCTGCCATTACTTCCCAATGCGGTCGTTCATCTTTTCTAAATGCAATCCACATATCTTTAAGTATACTTCTTTTCAATTCTATCTCCCAAAAAATCTTTTTGCGGCATGTATAGGGTTACGTAATCCTTCATAAGTTTTATCTATAAACCCTATATGCTCATTTAGTTTAACACTAAGTTCATCTAAAGTCAATTGTAATTTGTCAACCTTTTTATCCAATTCTTCAATTTTTTTGGTTAGCATATCGTTTTTAGTAGTCATCTTCATCTCTTTTTATGTGTTTGTAATCAAGGTATTGTGAACACCATTCGTAAAAAGCACGATCCGTATTAGGCCAACACTCAGCAAACACTGGATCTTTTCTATGTTCTTTATATTCTGCTCTTACTTCTTTCTCACTCAGCATCTTCTTTTATTTTTTTCTTTTCCAAACTTAGTTTTTCTTTTGCACTCATTAGGTATGCCGCTCCTGCTAAAACAACAATAGCACCTGCTTCTGCTATTAACACCCAAGGATCAGCATCTTTACTATGAAGAATAATTAATCTACATAATGCTGTCATTGCAATAATAATAGGCAATGTAACAGGTATTCTATTACTAATATAATAAGCACCTACCATTCCTACAATCTCTGTATAAATGAAAAGTAAAAATAAATCAGCAAGTGCTATATTTCTGTTTTGCCACATACCATATACTTCTAAAAGTGCGGCTACTACAGTTAATGCACCAATGCCTCCTAACATTATTTTTTCAGTTATTGTCGTAGTCCAATGTAGACGTTGATTTAATTTACTCATCCTAAAGCCTTTAACTCATTTTCTATTCTATGTATTTCATCTTTTAACCAAAGTTTCTTTGTTTTCAAAAGATTTAGTTCATGATTTTCTACAAATTGATTATACAAAACTTTAATTTCCTTATCAAGTGATCTATGTCTTTTGTATAATTCTTGCAAATGTGTTGCAAGTTTATCATGTTTGTCCGTGTAGTTGCTCATCTTCTAGTTCCTCCAATTTGGTTTCATCTAGTTCCTCTTCGTATGTTTGCTCTTCAGTTTGGTCAACATCAAATAATGCATCAAAAAATGTGCTACTATTGACTGTCTTTTTGCCGACAGCACCTCTAGTACCTGGTATAGCCATCCAAAACTTATTGTACTTTTCAATAACTTCTAATGACTGTTCTTTTGTATTCTTTGAGAATATTTCTTCCACAACATCTCTGAATAATATCCTGTCAAATTGCTCTTGTACAAGCATTTTAGGAATAACTCCAGCGTCATATTGTCTGTTTGCTTCTTGAACTGCATTTATGTGACTCCAAACATTGTGACCCATTTGGATCGCATAAGAAAAACTATCCCAAGATGTTTTTCCTTCTTTACCTATTTTGTTTAAGTCCCCAGGTTTGTAAACACAGATATCTTTTACAAGCATTCCATCTGTTACAGGACTGTCTTCAAAGTTTTTAAAGATACCATCTTGTAATACAGCATCTTTAAAAGTGCGAGTATCCGTAGCATATTTTTTATCATCTACACTAGGAACCATTCGATATGTCCACTTACCTCTATCAGGAGTTTCATTTTGTATGTAAACTTGTCCATTAGCAGTTGCCAAAAAAGGACTTGCACAATCGAACGTAATCATAAAATTAGGATTGTAGTATTTTCTTACTGCTCTTTGTATATCAGTTAACAATGTAGCCCATTCTAATTTAGATGTGCCTAAAAAATGCATTACATCATGTATACCTTGTTGTAATAGGTTATCATAATACAATGTAACTATACGTTTAAGAACCAAATGAACATCACACATGTTTTGTCCACCCATTGACCAACCATTAAAATGACTATCAGGATACTTTATAGGATCACAATAATCTTTCATTTGATCATACCAATCATCTGCATCTGCATGATTTTCACCTTGCAATACATTTAAAAATTTACAAGCACCAGTTCTGTGCTTCATAAAATAATCATTGTTAATTCGTGTTGCTTTTACTGCCTCTTGATATGTACTGATGCCTGTTGCTTTTGCACCTGCTGGTGAACGCGATACCCATGCTGGAATATCTAGTATCATTCCATAATCCATATATGCGTCCATCCATTTTAAAACACCATCACGTTTTTTCTGTGCTTTAGGACAGTTAGGATCTTTCCAGTCGCCTTCCCAAACACCTTTACCAATTTGGAATCCTCCAGAGTCGCCTAGTAACCAAGTATTATCTCGGTCTCTATTACGAACCATATCTTCTTTTGGTACAACTTTTGTTATATCTAAGTCAGCATGACCTGCACTATATAAAGACCATTTATAAGTAAATGCTCCTTGTTTCATATTAAGATAGTTTAGACTTTCTACATTGCTATTCCAGTTAGCAGGAATACGTGAATCTTCAATATAAGGACCTTTAACAGGATCAGGAAATCTTTGTTTACCGACATATGTTGCATAAAAGCCGCTTAATGCTGGCAAAAAATGTGCATAGTCGTTTTGTGTCGCCGTCAAGTCTCTATTCATTATTGTTTGAGTTCCTTACGTAATTCAGCACCTTCAAAGTTCTGCATAGCAAGATACTTTGCAAGTACAGGATTATTAATGCTATCAAGTTTTACAATTTCTTTTGCAAAATCTTTAATCATATCATAATCTATTTTAGTTTTTATATGTTTTCCCATATGCTAATCATTTATTCTTGGATGTTCTTGTCCTTTAGATACAACGTATCTATAATAGAAAGGATCATCTGCTTTCTTTTTTTCGTTTAGAGGTTTGTTGAGTTCGTTTCTCAACGTCTTAGCATCTTGTTTCTTATCGAAACCTGCTTTTTCAATTTTATTAGTTTTAGTATCAACTACTGACCATATATCTGCCATATTTCCTCCTATTTACTTTGTGCTGGTAGTATGTAATCATATTTTACCATACCGCTATCTACTGAAATCATCATAGCACCTTGATCTGAAATACTCATAGATGCATCACCATCTAAGTTTAAAATTGCTTGCACTTGTGCTACTGGCCAACTCCAAGTGTGTGCTAATTTGCCTTCAACATTATGTTGAAAAACAAATTCACCTGCGTGTGTACTCTGATCGCCAAAACTAAAAATCAAATTTCCATCTTTGGTCATCACGTTAAATGTTGGTTCTTCTGCGTGTGCCGCACTCATAAGTTTCATACGTGCAATACTAGCCATACTTGGTTGGAATGTTACACTCCAAGCCGCACCTTTAAATTTTACTGTCTTAAGTTTTTCTTCTATAATTGCTTTGTTCATAAAGCGATAATCATTTTGGAAATCACCTGCCGCATTTTCAAAATGAATATGTGTTGGAATTGTTTCTCCATTACGTTCTGCTTTAACAACTTCAATTTTTGCATCTTTTTGATACTCAGGATTTTTCAAATGCAAACTAAGTTTATCTAAGTTTGGCATTCCGAAAGTTCCTTCAAACTCTGCAACTGGCGAATGTGTACTACCTGATAAAATTACTGAACGATCTTCAGCCATTGCATCAATGTTAGTACCTTCGTCATTGCTTACTTTCACTAGTGTTAAAAATCCTAATGCATGCGTGTGAGCAACAACGTCTTGTAGAATGTCTTTCATGTAGTTTCTCCTATTTCAAGTTTTATTATATTATCTTTTGGCACGTTTGTCAAGAGTTTTTCGATAGTATGTTTTGGTTTAAACCCTAGACTCTTCATTTTGTCCATGTTTGCACATGTCCATTGCCTTTCATTTGGGGTATTTAGGCGGATAGGCAAATTCTCTGCAAAATCACGGATCCTAAACGGCACTCCTGTGCCTATGTCGACTGTACCAGTATAAGTGGATCGTATTAACAATTCAATAGCGTCACATAAATCATCTATATGTATAAAGTCTCTGTAATGATTGGTAACGTATTCTAGTTCGCCGTCAATTAGTTTTCGTATAAACATTCCTTTTCTAGGTTTATGATCATACACAGTGTGGAATCTCATTCCTAAAGTTTTATGATTTTTTCCTGCGGCTTCTTCAACACAATATTTTGTTGCCGCATATGGATTCAAGTCAGGTTCATATGCTGAACTAGAACTTGCATACATTATTCTTGTGTTTGGATAACGATTAAATAATCTCTTACTGACTTCAACATTGTTACGCCAATATATACCTGGATCTTTCATACTATCTCTAACACCACTTTGACCTGCAAGATGAATAATCAAATCAAATTCTTCGTTGAATTCACATGTCATCAAATCTTGACCATCTACTAAATCATAAGTGACAACACTATTTTGTTTTGTAAGACGTTTAAGCAAATGGGAACCTATGTATCCTCTATGGCCTGTCAGCATTATACGCATCTAGCATCTCCCATGTGTTTTCCCAACCATTAACTTGTATTGCAAATCCTAAGTCGTTATCTACTATAACTTTTTTTAATGGATAATCATTACCCTGTGGATCCATTCTATCACCAAAAAAGTGCAATGTATCATCTTTGTCAAAGTCATAGATTATTTGGCTTTTGTCTTTACCAACAGGTGAAATATCTATTCCAGTTTCTCCTCCAGGTCTAGCAACTAATTCAGGAAACTCTTTGTTAAACAAATCTGCAATTAAATTACGTTCATTTTTTTCTTTATCATAATCTACATAAAGTTTGCGTTCTCCTATAGTAGCATTACGCCCTACAATACTAAAATTGACCATTCCTACTCTTTCTTCAATATGCAACCCTGTTCTTAAAGGAAAGTCACTTTCTTCTAATTTGTCTAGTAACCAAGATCTAACATTGTATGGAATCTTCCAATCATTAGTTTTAATTTGTTTGTCGCCTACCCATACTTCACTACCTGAACAATTATATACACGTTTTGCCATACTATAAAGTTCATTGCCTATTTGTTCAACTGTTTTAGGTTTATCACTTCCTGTTACAAGATAAACATTATTATTCATACAAAATTCTACAAAGAATTTTTTAAAATCATTATCTATTTTACCGCGACTTGGTGTAAGTGTACCATCTACATCAAAAATAAATTTATGCACAAACTCTTCTCCTTAGATCACTTGAACTGAAACGATGATCTCTTTTGTTAAAATGTATATCAATATCACGCTTACGACAAATATCTTTTCCTGTAAAATCTTTATCACGATATTCTTCGCCTAATATACGTACATTGATAGGATACATAGAAAGAATATCCTCTAAGTCTTCTTCTGTACCATAAGGAATAATTTCATCTACATATTCTACACCTTTCAACTGTGTATATCTTTCAACTACAGTTTGTATAGGTGCATTCTTATTTGCTCTATCTACACTTGGATCAACTTGTAATCCGCAAATAAGATAATCACATTGTTCTTTTGCTTCACGTAACATTATAATATGTCCTGCATGTAATAAATCAAATGTTGAACAAGTAAATCCTACTTTCATTAGTGGCTCCTTTTTCCATCGAATACACAAACAAAATAAAGTTCCTCATCTTTACCTTGATACATATCAGATTCTACTCTGTGATGCACACCGTCTTCAATCAATATTACATCACCAGGGCCAACCGACATAGGTGTATCATTTAAAAACATAGTGCCTTTTCCTTTAATAAAAAAATAAACTTCTTCTTGACCTTTGTGGGTGTGTCCTGATGTTGACTTACCAGGCTTCATTGTTGTACTACTTAAAACTAAATTTTTTAAACTTGTATTGTCTTTTACAATATATCTATCATCTTGTTTTGCAATTTGGCCACCAATGTCGTTGATGTTTATTTTCATTTGTCTTCCTTTGGTAATTCAATAATTTTTTTATCATTGTCTAACATATTTTCTTTTATGTCATACACTTGTTCAGTCTTAATCATATTAATAATAGTATTAGTAAGACTAACTTCGCTTCGTAAATAACCTATTTTACGTTGCAACTCTTCTAACTCTTTCAGATAATATTCTAATTCCTTTTCTTTACGTAACTTTTGTTCTATAAAGTCTGTGATCAAAATCAGTTTCTGTTCTTCGCTCAATTTCATTATTCTCCAAAATCAAATAGGCTGTTAAATGTATTGTGTTGTTTAGTATCTTGTAGTGGATAATTAAGAACACCAATCAAGTTATCTAGTTTGTTATCAATGATTGTTTCTGCCATTGCATCATCATCAAATGGAAGTTCTTTAAACCAATCAGGAATACGCAATTCATCTGTTGGATATGCAACACTTGTGTATCCTAGCGGATTTTGTTTTAGTTTACACACAATTACTTTCATTCCATCAACAATCTCTTGCGAATACTTGTCACCATTCATACGTTTAAGTGTATTCCAATTAATACTTGCTCTAACATGTCCAGGCATGTTGGCTTTGCCTTGTTTTTCTTCTAGTCTTTGATAATGTCCAATCTTGTTTGCACGTTTAGGCGAACCTTTTTCCCAACCCGGACGTTCTGAAAATTCTTTTCTAAATTTTGTAATTCTTTCTAATACATCTTCTTGCGGAACTTCAGTAAGCACCATTAGAAGAAGTTCACTTAGAAACTGTTGCATAAACACAGGAGTATCTGATCTACGCAAGTCCAATCCCATCGCTTTTACTTTGCCTGGCTTACCATCTACATCACTTCTAAAACCTTCTATGTCATAAACTAATGCCGCATAACGTTTCTTTGTAATGTACAATCCGCTTTCAGCAACAATTTCCCTAGCCGCCGCAATTACATCTGAACGTGATTTGGGACAATGAAATGCATCAAGCATAAATTTTGGAAATGTTTCATTAGCCGCTTCACATACTTGATCATAAAGTTTTATTACATTATCTTTGCCCCAAGGAACTTGTCCTTTATCAATCTGTTCTTTCAATATAGGATAACCACTGAAGTAACAACTATCTGTATCTCCATATATCATTGCTTCACCTACGTGATCATATTTTCCTGTAATAACTTTGTTTACTTCTGCCGACATATGTTTAACAATAGTTCTGCCTGTAAGTGTAGTTGATTGACCAATACGTTTGTCAAAAAACCTACAGCCTGGATTAAGAATAGCACCATACAAACTATTTAGGTTAATCTTTTTAACCAACTGACGTTTATCCCAGTATTCTATTTCAATTTTATTGCCTGCGTCTTTTGCTTTTTTAAGTTGTGCTTGTAATTCTTGACGTTCAGTGTACCAGCGTTCAAGTATTCCTGGAATAACGCCTTCAAATTCTGTTGTAAAAATTGTTCCATTAGAAGAAAGCATCCAAGGCATATTACTATCATAAATTAATTTATAAATCTCTGCACCACTTAATACATCACTTGTTGCACCTGCAGGTGACTTTCCTTCTTCCCAATCGATAGTAAGTGAAACATCTCTACGTTGTTCCATTACTGCTTCATATTCTTCTGTTGAAAAACGTCCTTCCCAAGATCCTGCAAAACTCTTCTTTTTAAGTGTCATATCTTCATGTATACGTGCTTCGCTTATAGTTGGACGTATTTGTCCTACGATAGTTTCTGGAGCCATATTCAATGCTCTAATTACTGACGGATACAGTGAATTCAAGTCCATTGAACCAATCCATTTATGCAAACCTTTTTTAGGAAATGCTACATATGCACCTGCCGCGGCTGTGCTTTCATCATCATATTTTGATCTATTTGGAACTTGAAGTCCTCTATGATGTGCTTCGTTAACAATCGCTTGTTCTGTAACTGCAACTGCACCCATTGTGGTCTGTAGCAAAACAGTATTTGCATGAGCCAGTTCATTACTAAGATCAATAAATCTTAGTTTTTTGTCCAACTTGTCCAGTAGTGCGGTATCTTGTATGTTGTATTCGATGAACTTTCTAAAGTCATTGTTGTACAACTGATCCAAAGTTCCTTCATAAGGGATTTTATTCTCCCCAACTTCAACTTCACCAATGGCATCAAGTCTGTAACTGTGTCTTTCTTCATATGTGTATTTACGATATAAATTCAAACTATCTAAATGCACTCTGCCTACTAGGTCATAGGTTTCCGCTGATTTACCATACTTTTCAAATTCACGTTTCTTTGGAAGTTGTTGCCATAAACAAAAACGTCTTGTGTCATCTTTAGAAAGCACACGACTTGTTCTGTTTATTATGTAAGGAATATCATAACCTTCACTGTTCCAACCTGATAAAACATCAGCATCTTCAATTAGCGTTAAGAAAGTGTCAATCATATCACCTTCTTTCTCAAACAGCATAACGTTTTCTATACCTTCAAGTTCTTTTTTTGCTTCATCCATTGTAAGTGTCTTGGGAGGAACTGCTAAACATACCATTGTTTCTAGCCACTGTAGATATACAGATACAGATGTAATTGGCATAAAAGGATCACTAGGATCAGCAAAGCCTCGCTCTGGATCAAAGTCAGTTTCAATATCAAAAAAAGCAATGTTTAGTTTAGGAGCATCTTGATTAAGATAATTTTCGCTTAGGCATTGGAATATAGGATTGATGTCACTTTCAAATAGTTGTTTGCCTTTGTTAATAGCAACTTCTTTTCGAAAGTCTTTTGTATTTTTACATACAATACGTTGAAGCGGATCACCATAGACACTTTTATATTTGCCTCGTTGATCTTTATAATAAAATGTGTATTTTGCTTGATATTCGTGGAAGTGCCTTTTTCCATCTTTACGCTCTACAACTCTGATTATATCAGAATCGCGATCAAAATGTGCGTCTACGTAACTCAACTATATCTCCTCGTTGCTTGTGGCCAACGGACCATCTGCATGCCTCTTGGGCGTATTATAATATTAGCATAGTTTGTTGATTTTGTCAACAATAATATCATATATTTTTTGGTTGCCTGTTTTACTATAATGGTTTTCTGTGCCTTTGTTTACTTGCCAAAATTCGCTGAAATCTAAGTGGTTATCTTCGTGTATAAAAAGTTTTGCTACTTCTACATGTGACATACTAATATATTTTTTATCTGCTAATATAGTGTTTATCTCTTTTCTTAGCAAACTATAAACAGTCTGGTAGTACTGGTCATCATAGTGATACTTAAAGTAATCTTTAGCGGCTTTAAGGCTTGGATTGAAAAAACTAATTCGATTAATGTCATTGAAAATTAAATCACAGTCTTTGTGTAACCCTTCTTTGTGTAAAGGATGTTGTGGTGTGTGTACTCTACTTAGACTTGTATGACTTACAATAATGAAATCATATTCATTTAAATTTGCAGTTTTAATTTGTTGCAGTATTTTGTATTCACTAACACCTGCTTGAGCAACATTTGTAACATCATAATCTTCAGCAAGAAGTTTTACCCAACCATTTGTGCCGGGCCACTCAGCCGCAAAACTATCTCCTGCAATAAGTACATTCAAAGTATTAATCCTACAATATATATGACAGTAAGTCCTGCATTTAGAACAACAAGACTACGTTCATGCCAAAGTATTCCTATTATTACCCATAAAGTATTGCTACCAATAAATGCAAATACATACCAAGGGTAAATGTTAAATGCCGCAAGTGTTGCGGCTATCAGTAAACAACCTGTACTGATCCAGGCCAAAGGTTGGTAAGGTTTTACCACCATAAAGCGGCAACTCCAAAGCCAAACACATTGATAACTGCAAAGTATCCTGTTAGTAATGTCACCCAAGCCGCACCTCTTCTAATACAAGCATAACATTGTGTTACACTTCCAACAAAAAAGAATGGATATACAACTAACATATTAGGATCTCTTGCAGTAAGAGCAAGTGTCAAACTTGCTATCACGGTAAAAACAAAACTAACAAGTTCAAATGCAAACGCAATCTTGTCGCTTTGATAACTATTAATCCAAAAGTTTTTAATCTTTTGCACTACTTGTCCTTACCAACTGTAACAACAAGTGTTTCTAAATCGTCAAACTCTTCTGATACTTTATGCCATTCGCCTTTTTGTGCAATTTTAATTGCTTTGTTTATAAGACTTGGTTTAATGTCTAATTCTTCTGCAACAGCCTTGACTGTTTCTTTAAGACCAGAATTTAGGTCTTCTACTTCTTGAAGAACAGTAACACCTTCGTTTACTAATCTTTCAAGTTTCGCTTTTTCTTCTGCACCATAGGTACGTGAACTCATGATTATCTCCTAGTTAAAAGTATTCAGTATATTATACTTTGTATTTAGGTATTTGTCAAGTAATTTATTGGATTTTTGGTTAGGCTTTTACGCAGTTATCTACAGTTTTACCATTTTTCTTTTTAGTGCCCATTCTTTTGTAGCCTTTCCAGCATACTTTGCCATCGACACCTTTTTGTTTTTCTTCTGGTAATGTTTTATAACTTGGTTTACCGCATTCTGGACATAAACTTGCAACTTCTTCTATTTTTTCAAGTGCTTCTTTTAGTTTATTTCTGATAGATTCTTTATAATCTTCGCCCATGTTTGCATGTTTTGCCGCCATATGTTTTTTGTACTTCTTAGAACCTTTTTTGTGCGGACTCTTACCTTCAGTAGTAAAACTAGGATCTGCTTTCCAACTTGCTTGTTGTGCAGAAGCCGCCGCATTTACTTCAGGTGAAGTAGTACCTGCGCCTGCTTTTAATTCTACTTCTTCATTACAATTACAATGATCACAATCTGGCGGACAAGCACAATCTTCTGCTTTTACATCGCTACCACAACATTCATCTGAACAATGTGTATCTTTTGCTTCATTCACACCTTCAAATTTATTTTCATAATCCATTGCATGATATACTGACCCCATATAGTCAGCCGCTTTTGTAATTTTTGATTGTTGCCAACCTTGCATGCCTTCTGTCTCTGTAACACCTTTCAGCATTTCATGTAATTTAATAGCATATTTGGCAATTTTGTATAAATCGGCACGA